>Ga0210410_10000114_pt1 | contig 120448 bp, 114 predicted proteins | sample IncBWC4MmetaG_FD_161058 | JGI IMG/M metagenome (GOLD analysis project Ga0210410, IMG submission 161058) | Forest soil microbial communities from Barre Woods Harvard Forest LTER site, Petersham, Massachusetts, United States - Inc-BW-C-4-M | ecosystem: Environmental > Terrestrial > Soil >...
CGAACCTACGAAGGCATAAGCCAGCAGATTTACAGTCTGCCCCCGTTGGCCGCTTGGGTACCCCTCCTCAAAATGAGCCGCGTATTTTGCGGTGCGAGTGGCGTAGTGTCAAGTTGACGGGGCGCTTGCGCGAGCTGCCCAGGCGCTTTGCGCGCCCCTTACCCAAGGCGTTGGCGCGCCGCGTGCCGCCAAGGCGTTGGCGCACCGCGTGCCGCTGGCCGCTGGCCGCTGGCCGGACACTTAGGCGCCATTGCGACGGGGTCGCGCGAGCCCGTCTTTGATCCCAAAGAAAAACACTTGCAACTATCGTACGATACATATATCGTAAGATATGTCTTAAAACATATCGGGAGATAGCATGCATCATCGGCACCACCTTTTCTTTGCCCGGCACCAGGGAGGCCGTGGATTTGGCCACTTCGGCAAGGGTTTCTTGGACGGCGGCGGAGGCGGCCGGGCATTCGGCATGGGCCGGAAATTGGCGTCTGTCGATCTGCAACTCCTGATATTGGGGCTGCTGGAGGAAAAACCCCGCCATGGCTACGAAATCATCAAGGCCTTGGACGAGCGGTCAAAGGGTTTTTACATACCGAGTCCCGGCATGGTGTATCCCTCGCTCACCTACCTGGAAGAAATCGGCCATGCGACGGTCGAGGCCGTTGGCGCCCGCAAGCTCTATCACATCACCGATGCAGGAAAGGAGCACCTGAACGGCAATCGCGGCACGGCGGATGCGCTGTTTGCGCAATTCGGCCGGGTCGGCGAACGCATGGACCGCGTACGTCGCGCCATGCGAACCGAGGAAACCGGCGAACGCGACTCTGAAGAACCCCGCGAGCACGAGCGGCGTGGTTCAAAGGAACTGCAGCGGGCCAGGCGCGACCTTAAGGCGGCGCTACTCGACAAATGCGACTCCCCGCGCGAGGAACAGCGGCGTATCACCGAAATCTTGCAGCGCGCCGCCGCGGAAATCCTGGGTCACTGACCAGGAGCCTGTCTCAAGTATTCCCCCGCGGCTCACGCGGATTGTTCAGACAGGCTCCTACTTCAAATGCGCCTCGAACAGCCTATGGATCCTCTTGTACTCATCCAGCCAGGAGTCGGCGTTCGAGAAGCCGTGCCGATCCAGCGGATAGGGGGAAATCGTAAAGTCGTCTTTGTGCAATTCGATCAATCGCTGATACAAGCGCATTGAATCTTCGAACAAGACGTTGTCGTCGATGACGCCGTGACAGATGAGCAGCGGATCGCGCAACCCGCCGGCAAATTCGAGGGGCGAAGAACGCGCGTAGGCGATCGGATCGATTTGTGGATCATTCAGGATGGCGGATGTGTAGTTGTGATCGTACTGCATCCAGTCGGTGACCGGCCGCAGCGCCGCCCCCGCGGCAAACTCCCCCGGCGCTCGGAACAACGCCATCAATGTCATGAAGCCGCCGTACGAACCGCCATAAAGCCCGACTCGTTTCGGATCGACGGATGCATGTTCCGCCAGCCAATTCTTGACGTCGAGCAAATCCTCGAGTTCCGGATGACCCATTTGCCGGTAGATGGCCGTGCGCCAATCGCGGCCGTAACCGGCCGATGCGCGATAGTCCGGCTCGATCACGACGTAGCCGTGCCGCACCAGCAAATTGTTGAACATCTGTTCGCGGAAATAGTAGGGATACCGTAAATGCACGTCCTGCAGGTAGCCGGCGCCGTGAATGAATATGACGGCCGGACGCTTGGACACCGCCGCGCCCGTGCCGCGGTAGATTTTCGAGTAAATCACGCCGTTGGTATGCGTCGAGGGAATCTCGACGATCTCCGGCTGGACCCATGCGATGGATTTATAATCGGAGCTGCGCGTATCGACAAGCTCGCGCGCGGCCTCCGAGCCATCCGCATTGAGCACCGCAATCTGCGCGCGGACATAGGGCGACGAGTGGGTCACGAGCAGTTGCCTGCCCCGCTGGTCCAGCACGAACTTCTCCACCCCTTGAAGCTGCGTGACCCGCTGGAGCTTTCCGCCGGCGCTCGGGACCCGATAAACGTCGCGAGCATAAGGCGCTTGGGCGCTGCTCAATACGTAGAACCACCGCCCGTCCGCCGATAACACCGGATCCGACACCTCGAATCGGCCCTGCGTGACGGCGCGCGCCTCGGCATTCGGCGCTTTGACATACAGATGCGCAAAACCGCTTTCTTCCGACAAGTACCAGAGCGTGCGGTTGTCGGCAAGCCAGCCGAATTCGTTGAAGGTCCAGCCGATCCAGGCCGGATCGCTCAATCGGTGCTGCGGGACCAGCGCGTATTTGGCGAAGTCCACGGTGGCGATCCAGCGGTCTTTGTTGTCTCTGGAGAGAAGTTGAATGGCGAGGGCCCCGCCGTCGGGGCTCCACACTATTCCTCCGGCGCCGGGATCCGGCTCATCGGCGACCATCAGCACGCCGCGCGGCTTCGGCTTGGAGTCCTTGCCTGCCGCCACATCGGCCGGCGGAGTATTCGTGCCGTTTTCTTCGCGGATCGCTTTCAGCGGATCGTCGCCGATGCCGGGAAGTGTGTCCACGCTGAGCGCATGCGCCGTGTGGTCGACGAGATTCAGCAGCACGAGGGACTGCGGCGCCGGCGAATTGCGCCCGACGCGCAGCCGCTCAGTCTCGAATTCCTCGTAGCCGGACTCCGTGACGTAGCGCGTGAGCTTGCCTTCGAACCCCTTGACCGCCGCCTTCGGCACCGTCACGACGATCAGCCAGCGCGCATCCGGCGACAGCTCGGTATCGCGGATGATCACGTCCTCCCCGAGGTAGAACGGCGCCGGCGGCCTCGTGCCGTCGCTCTGCTGCGCCTCCTTCGCATATTTCTTGCTGATCTCCGCGTCATCGTGCAGCCGCTTCAGAGTCGAGAATGTGCGCAGCTGCATGTCGCGCAAATCATCGGGCTTGGGCGGCGCGTCCGGGTCCTTTTCCGTCTTGATGACGGCGGCCGGCGCCGTGATGCCGGTGCCGAAATCATGAACGAACCATTCATTGTCCACGCGGAAGCTCAACAACCGGCCGTCCGCGGAAAACTGCGGCGCCGCTTCATTCTGCGGAGTCCGCGTAATTTGCCGCAGGCGGCCCTGGCGCAAGTCGCGAACGAAGATGTCGCCGTTGCGGACGAATGCCGCGCGCGTAAGCCCAAGGTCGAAGACCGGCGGGCCATCGGCATCCGACATGGCCTTGGGTCCAATGACCTGATCCTTGCGGCCGGCTAGATCCACCCTATGCAAGTCCACAATCGGCGATCCGCCGCGTTTGACCGAGTAATAAACCTCGCGGCCGTCGGCGGACCAGTACGCATCCCTCACGGCCGGCCCGATCCAATCGGGGTCCGCCATGATTTTCTCGAGCGAGAGGCCTGGCGAAGCGGTCGTTTCCGCGGCGCCGGCGGTCGCGATGGCTCCGGCAACCACCCACACAGCGGCGCAAGCCGCCATGGCCAGCGAGAATCCGGGCTTGTTCACGAGCGGAGCGCGTCGGGCGCCGCGGCTCCCAGATCCAGTTCCATATAGGACACTCCTGCCATCGGATTGAAGTAGTAGGGCTCAGTTTGCCGAAAGCCCAACGAACGATACAGCGTCTGCGCAGCGGTCATCTCCTTGAGTGTGTCCAAAACCATCCGCCGGTATCCCAAGACTCGCGCCGCGATCACCAGATGCTCGGTCAGCTGACGACCTAGATGGGCGCCGCGCGCGCTGGATTTGATATAGAGCCGCTTCATCTCGCACACCTCGTCGGAGAATCGGCGCAGCGCGCAGCACCCCACCCATTCATCGTCGCAACCCGCGAGCAACAGGCAGCCCGACGGTGGTCCGTACATGACCGGCAACTGATCCAGTTCGGCTGAGAGGCTTTGGAAACAGATTTCGGCTCCCATCGAGGCGCCGATTTTCACGGCATATTCCTCGATCAGAGCGCGCGCCGCATCGAATTGCGCGGTGGTGTTCGCCTCGGCCAATCGATAAGTCGGAGACATACTTGAATTGCCGGTGCCAATCGTCCTGCAGAACCGGACGATAGCTTACTGGAGAGATACAGCCTGCGTCGACGCCGTCCTGGACGGCAGCAGCCACAGGACAATCGCGGCGACGAATGACCCGGCACCCATGGCGATGGCGACGAATTCCAGGCCATAGCCGGCGCGGAATAAAAAGCCGGCAATGATCGGCGCTATCCATGCGCCCGCACGACCGACTCCGACCGCGAACCCCGTGCCGGTGGCGCGCACATGGGTGGGAAACACCTGCGCAAAAATACCGTACAGCCCGACCACTCCCGCGTTGGTGAAAAATCCGGTCATCGCGCAAATCAACGACAGCTGCGCAAGGTTCGCCTGCCCACGGCCGAACACTGCCAGCATTATTGTCGATATCGCCATTGCCGCAATCGTGAGATGTTTCAGGCCGAAGCGCAGCGACAGCAGCCCCAGCACTGCGCCGCCGCTGGCGCCGCCGACGTTTGCCCATACCAGGACTCCGGCCGCCGAGGACGGCGTAAATCCCATGTCGACCACGATCTTCGGCACCCACTTCAGAATGAAATAGAAGGTCGTGATGTGCAGAAAATAGGCCAGAGTCACCAGGATGGTGACCCGCAGGAGCGGCGGCTTCAAAATATCGCCCACCGAACGCTTGCGAGCCTCCGCTGAGATCGCCGGCAGTTCCGCCGCCTGCGCGTGGCCCATGCGGCTCATGGTCCGGTTGACGCTGGCGAGTGCCCCCGGCGGTTGGCGCTGACACAGCCAGGCGACGGACTCGGGCACGAACCAAAACACCAAGGGAATGAATGCCGCCGTGGCGAGGGCGCCAAATCCGAACACCGCCGGCCAGTCGCCCTGCTTGAGCAGCACGGCTGCGATCGACCCGCCGATCACGGCGCCGATGGGATAGCCGATTGCCATCAGAGACACATTGAGGCTGCGGCGCCGCGCGTTCGAGAATTCCGCGGCCACGGCATTGATCGCGGCCAGCATGCCGCCGATCCCGAGGCCTGTGAATACTCGCCACGCCGAGAGGTCGTATACGCCCTGGGCGCGCGACGCCATGAACATGCCCACAGTCATCACGAGCAGACAGCCGAGCAGGGTGCGCCGCCGGCCGACCTTGTCGGCGACGCCGCCCAGGAGTATCGAGCCAATCCCCATGCCGAACAGTTCCATAGGAAGGAGAATCCCCAGCACTGCGTGGTCGATGCCCCAGGCGCGCGCAATGCCGGGCGAGGCAAAGCTGATGGAAAGCACATCGAAGCCATCGAGGGCGTTGAGGCCGACCGTGATCGCGACCACGGCGACCTGAATCCGGCTCATCGGACTGCCGGAGATGACCGCGCGCGGATCGGATGTCATTTGAGTTGCCAGACGCCGGGCGGCGCCGACAGCCGGTCGAGCGGACTAAGCAACCGGAGACGCCCCTTGGTTTGAGGAATTAATTGTTACGTATTACCAACTCCACAACAAGCTTCGTTGCGCTGAGCTGAAAGAAATCCGGTATTCTGTTAGTGTTTCGCTGTCTGAACCGGGTCGTTGCGGGCATCCATCGAATGAGAAGCGTGTTGAAATCTCTGGGCCTCTTGCTGCTGCTGATGGTGGCACAGCAGGGTGCCGTGGTTCACGAACTCAGTCATTTGTCCGGCGTCGGCGGCACCGAGCTTCGAGTTCAGGCGAACAGCGCCGTCGACGCGAGCTGCGCGCAGTGTCCCGCGTTTGCGCAAGTCGTTACGCCCGCTTTCAGTCACTCGTTTCACATCCCTGTCCTCGTCCGTGTCGACGCCGGGCTAAGTCCGGAGCCGCGCGTCCTTGCGATCGACACCGCAGTTCCCCAGCCGCGCAGTCGCGGCCCGCCTTCCTCGAGCTGAAACTTCGCCTCGCGAAATGAACCGCCCGAGCAATCGGTCGCGGTTAATCGTCAATCAGCTTTTGTGGAGTCGTCCTCATGTTCAGTTTGTCCATTCGTGCTGCAGCCCCCGGCGTTGCGGCGTGTTTCCTGTGTTTGTTCGGCCCTCTCTCGCCGGCCCATGCGGCATTGGCCGATGACGGGGCCGACTCTGATGCAAACTCGGGTGGCTCCGGGTCCCCGCCCGCGCTCGACGAAATCGTGGTCATCGCGCAGCACCTGAACGAGGCGCGCAACGGCATTCAAACCCAAACCGGCGCTTCGACTTACACGATCAATGAAGCGGCGATCGGCGCCGCGCCCGGCGGCGATAACCAGCTGCTGAACCAGGTGATCATGCAGGCGCCGGATGTCGCCCAGGACTCGTTTGGGCAATTCCATGTGCGCGGCGAGCACAACGGTCTTCAGTACCGCTTGAACGGCATCATCCTGCCGGAGGGCATCAGCGTCTTCGGACAATCGCTGGATCCGCGCTTGATTTCCTCGCTCACCCTGGTCACCGGAGCGCTGCCGGCCGAGTACGGCCTGCGCACCGCGGGCATCATCGATCTCAAGACCAAAAGCGGCGTGATCGATCCGGGTGGGGCGGTCTCCATCTATGGCGGCAGCCACGGCACGGTGGAGCCGAGCTTCAACTACGGCGGCAGCGCCGGACGGCTGAATTACTTCGTCTCCGGAAGCTTCTTGCGCAATGCCTTGGGCATCGAGTCGCCGGATGGCAGCTCCAATCCCATCCATGATCACACCAAGCAATCCCATGGCTTCGGCTACTTCGAATACATCCTCGATGAGTCCAATCGCCTGAGCGCGGTGTTGAGCACCTCCGCCGGCAACTTTGAAATTCCCCAACGTGCCGGACAGACGCCGGGCCTGACCAATGCCGACGGCACGCCGCTCACCGTCAACGGCCAGACCACCTATCCGAGTGAAGCGCTCAACGAGAATCAGCGTGAACTCAATCACTTCGCGGTGTTCAGCTGGCAGCACTCGCAGGGCGCGCTGGACGTGCAGACTTCCGTGACCGCCCGCTACTCGAGCCTGACTTTCATCCCCGATCCGCTCGGCGACGTGTTGTTCACCGGCATCGCCCAGAATGCCTACAAGCAGAACGCGGCCTATTCGCTGCAATCCGATGCGGCTTACAAACTCGACGACATGCACACTCTGCGCGGCGGCGTTTTCCTGCAGAGCGACCACTCCAAGAGTCTTACCACCTCGCAGGTGATTGCCCTCGATCCGACGATCGGCATTCAAACCAGCGATGTGCCGATCACCGTCTTCGACAACACCTACAAGACCGAGTGGATCGAGAGCCTGTATCTGCAGGATGAATGGAAGGTGATTCCCTCGCTGACTTTCAATTACGGCCTGCGCTTCGATAAATTCACCGCCTATACCGCGGCCCATCAGGTGAGTCCGCGTTTCAATGCGGTGTGGCAGGCGCTGGACGACACCACGGTGCACATCGGGTATTCGCGTTATTTATCGCCGCCGCCCTTCGAAGTGGTGGGCAGCGAGACCATTTCAAAATTCTTGAACACCACGGCCGCGCCGGCTGTCACGGTGGCCAACTCGCCGCTGGCTGAACGGGCCAATTACTACGACCTGGGGGTGCAGCAGAAGCTCACGCGGCAGTTCACGGTCGGTCTCGACACCTACTACAAACAGTCACACAACTTGATCGACGAGGGCCAGTTCGGGGCGCCCATTATTTTAACGCCCTTCAACTACTCCTACGGCAAACAGTATGGCGCCGAGATCACCGCCAATTTCACCGCAGAGGGCTTCAGCACCTATTTGAATCTCGCCTATCAGAGCGCCAAGGGCAAGAATTTCTCGTCGTCCCAGTTCAATTTCTCGCAGGCCAGTCTTGACTACGTCGCCACACACTACATTCACCTGGACCACGAGCAGCAATTCACCGCCTCGGGCGGCGTCTCCTATGTGTGGAACCACACCACCTTCAGCGCGGATTTCCTGGAGGGCTCTGGGCTGCGCGCGAGCCTGGCGTTGCCGGATGGCACGGTGGTTCCGAACGGCGATCACTTGCCCTACTACACGCAAGCGAATTTCGGCGTGAACCAAGTTTTCCACTTGGACGGATGGGGGACGCTGACCGCGCGCGTGGATCTCATCAACGCCTTTGACAAGGAATACCAGATCCGCAACGGCACCGGCGTCGGGGTGGGCGCACCGCAGTACGGCCCGCGCCGGGGACTGTTCTTCGGTCTATCCAAATCACTGTGACGGCGACCGGCGGCCGCGACGTACTCGTGGGCAAGCGCCATGTCTCGCGGCTTGAAGCAACTGGTTGCTCCAGTCAAGTTGGTCCATCGAAGTTCGCTCATCAACTACGTCGGGCTGGAGCAGGGACCGAACAGCCATATATATCGGCCATCCCCGTCACTCGCGTCAAGAGATCAAACCGACCCATTCATCATGAAATACGCGATTGCCGTGGATTCCTGGCGCGCGGGTTTTGGGTGGGGGGTGCGCGAGGGCGGGAATTTTAGGTACGATTACGCGGTGAGGCCGCCGCGCCCTGAGTCAGATCGTGCAAATTCTCCGTCAATCATTTTTTATGATCGGCGCGGCAACGTAGTAATCCCCGGTGCACAGTCGATTATCAAGCCACGCCGCGGCGTCTTTGCGCTGGTGGTCGCCATCAACAACGATGCGATCATGCTTTCAGCCGAGAGCTGCGCGCCCGACGTACCGGAACTTCCCGGCGGCGGCATCGAACAGGGCGAAACCCTCGACGAGGCAACACGGCGTGAATGGGCCGAGGAGGTCGGCATTGCTTTTGACGTCCGGGGCCCCTTCCAGAGATTCCAGCATGTGCGCGGCTTCTACGCCGATGATCGCGACGAGTTCTGGATTTATGACCAGACTTTCCGCCTTTATCATTTTCTTGACCCGGTGAAAATTGGGCAAAAGTGGCGGAATCCTGAGGGCGGGATGGCCGGTTGGGAGGCGATCGCATCGCTGCCGGCATTGTTGATCAACCGCGCACATTGGTGCGCCATTCCCACGTTGTTATCCAGCCAGGCAGAACCGACAAGGTAGGCCGCCACGGCCGAAGAAATCCCCGCGATCGGAGGCTCAGGCGCTCTTCTTGCGCCCGTGCAGCCGCGTCACCAAATCCGCTTCACCGCGGCTCAATCCAAATTGCTGCGTGAGCTTGCCGGGCTCGGCGCCGCGGCGGGCGTAGTCGATCGCCTGATCGAAGGATGGCGCTGCGCCTCGAAGTTCGACTTGATCGACGCGATCGGAAACCCCCGCATACTCCTGCTCGACTCGTTTGATCCGGCGCCCCGTCTTCACGCTGATCGAGGCCACCAGCTCCATTTCGCGGTGCAGAGCCGCCAACCCTGATTCGACGGACACGCAGCGGGCACGCCAGCGGCGGACCGTCCGCATCGTGAACAGTGCCGACAGCATGCCGCACAATCCGAGCGCGGCAGCGAATATGCCGAGATATGTATTGATATTCATGACCATGTTAAGCGTACTCGTCGATGAGGGATTTGGGAGGACGGGGGTTTGCAGGATTCGCGCCATCGACCGTCTCGGGTGCGGCTTTGTCGGGCGGCTGCGGGCGCCGCGCCGTGCCGTCCCGAGGATCTCCCGCGCCGTCCCGGGAGGGGCGTTTGTCCGCAATGGGGAGCATCGGATAAAGGCCGGAGTTGCTCAAGCGGTCAACTTCACTCATGGCGTGACCTCGCCCGGCGGCGGGTTCGGCGGCGGCGTCACTTGCTCTTTGATCAGCACGGTTTTATCGAGACTCTCGGGCGGCACACGGTACATCAGGCGGTTCGTGGAGCTGCTCGCATCCGCCGTCTCCACTCCGGACGCGGTGGTCTGCGGCGTCTGATCCGCGGCTCTCGCGGTGACCGGCGAGCCGGGCGACACTTCCTCCAGCACCAGGATGACCACTCGCCGATTCGCGTTGCGTCCATCGCTCGTCTCATTCGGCTGGCGCGGATGAAATTCCCCGAAACCGACGATTTCGAGCCGCAGCGGATCGACGCCCTGGCTCATGAATTGATGCACCACACTGGCGGCGCGTGCCGCCGACAGCTCCCAGTTCGACGGGAATGCGGCCGTCTTGATCGGCCGATCGTCGGTATGTCCTTCGACGCGGATGGGATTCGGGAAGGGCTTCAAGACTTCCGCCAGTTTGTCGAGCACGGGTTCGGCGGCCGGCGCGAATGCTCCGGCACCGCTTGGAAACAGTATGTCGGCGTTGATTTCGATTTCCAGCCACATGTTCTCGCGCCGTACGGTGACCAACTTGGCGTCGATCAGCGCCTGCATCGCGTCCTGCACCTGGCGCTGCATGCGAATCAAGGCGCCGGGGAGATTTGCGGAGCTCGCGTCCTCCCTCCTGCTCGGATCCCGCGGCGTGACGCTGCCATCAGGGTTGGATTTTTCACTTTTGATCTTGATGAGCGCCGTCGGCGTGATGCCCACCAGCTGCTTGTCGCCGCCCTTGCCGGGTTGCTTGTCGCCGATGTTGAGCGGCTGCAGGCTCTTCGGCGCGCCGTTGAATGCGGCGATCATCGAATCGGACAAAATGCGAAACTTTCCTTCGTTGACCGACGACATGGCGTACATCACGGTGAACAACGCGAACAGCAGGGTCACGAGGTCGCCGTAGGGAATCGCCCAGGCCTCGTGGTTCACATGATCTTCATGTTTCTTCTTGCGAGCCATGGCATCCGTCAGTGGTGAAAGTAGCCTTGCAGCTTCGACTCGATATTGCGCGGGTTCTCGCCCTGGGCGATGGCGATGATGCCTTCGATCACCATGGTCCGCACCTGCGATTGGCCGTGAATGACCGCCTTCAACTTGTTGCCCATGGGCAGGAACAGCAGATTGGCGAACGCAATGCCGTAAATGGTCGCAATGAACGCCGCGGCGATGCCATGCCCGAGCTTCGAGGGATCATTGAGGTTCTGCATGACCGCCATCAGCCCCATGACCGCGCCGATGATGCCGAGCGTCGGCGAGTAGACGCCCATGGCTTCGAAGACTTTGGCGGCCTGAGTGTCGAAATGCTCCATGGTTTCCAATTCGATTTCCATGCTGGAGCGGATGGCATCCGGCTCGCCGCCGTCCACCAGGGACTGCAAGCCCTTCTTCAAGAATTGGTCCTTCTCGGCTTCCACCGCGGTCTCGAGGCCGAGCAATCCCTGCTTGCGGGCAATGTTGCTCCACTCGACTATTTTCTCGATCATCGCCGCCGGGTTGCTCACGGGCGGCTTGAACACCCAGGAGACTATCTTCCACGCGCGCAGGAACGTGGCCATCGGCGTCTGCACCAGGCTCGCGGCCAGGGTACCGACCACCACGATGACGAATGCGGCGCTGCCAACCAGCGCGCCGGCACTGCTCCCTTTCAGGATCGCTCCGCCGATGATCGCTATCAGCGCAAGCACGACGCCGACGATGCTTAGGATATCCATGGACTAGGCCGGCTGCAGCCACTCCGCGAGGCGCGCGCGCAGACGCACCAGCGCCTGGCCGTGAATCTGACAGACGCGGGATTCGGATACTTCCAGGACCTCGCCAATCTCGCGCAAATTCATGTCCTCGTCGTAATACAGTGACAGCACCAGTTTTTCGCGCTCGGGCAACACATTGATCGCACCGGCGAGCGCATCGCGAAAACCGGCGTCCTCGATGTGATCGAAGGGGCCGGGCCGCTCGTCGCGGGCATGATCGGCCGGGCTCGATTCATCCTCGCTCGAGCCCATTTGATCGAAGCTGAACAGGCGGCAGCTGGCCGCGTCCTGGACCAACTTGTGATAGTCCTCGATGGACACGCCCAAGCCTTCGGCAATGTCCGTGGGCGTCGCGTCCTGCCCCTTGGCGTTTTCGATCTTGCGCACCACGTCGGCCATCTCGCGCATGTTTCTATGCACGGAACGGGGAGTCCAATCGGATTTGCGTACCTCGTCGAGCATGGCACCGCGAATTCGAATACCCGCGTAGGTTTCGAAGTTGGCGCCCTTGGTGGCGGAGTAGTGCTTGGCCGCATCCAACAAACCGATCATCCCGGATTGAATCAGGTCGTCGACTTCCACGTTCGGCGGCATCCGGCTGACCAGGTGGTAAGCGATGCGTTTGACCAAATCGGCGTGTCTCAAGACCAATTCTTGCTGCGGCACCTGATCGACCGGGACGTTATCGTCCACGATCGGCTTCGGGCCGCGTTTCGTTGTGTTCGAGTACTGTGTGCTTGCTCTCATTGCAATACCGTCGAAGGACCCATCCTGGCCCCTACCATGCGTTCGACAAAGAACTCAAGGTGTCCTCGCGCCCCCTCGGGCACAGTCCACTTATCGGCCTTCATTGCCAGATTCTTGAGGGCAATCGACGAAATAGACGCCGGGTACGCGTCGACGACGGCGGTTTGCCTTTGCACCGCGCGCCGCAGGTAGTCGTCAAACGGTACGGAACCCGCATACTCGAGCGCCACATTGAGAAATCGATCACAGACTCGCGCAATTTTCTGGTAGAGGTCGGGTCCCTCCCCCGAACGGCGCGTCTGATTCGCCAGGATCTTGAAGCGCTGCACCCCGTGCTCGCGGCTCAGCACCTTGATCAGCGCATAGGCGTCGGTGATGGACGCGGGTTCGTCGCAAACCACCACCACCACATGATGCGCCGCCTGAGTGAAGGTCGTGACGCTGTCGTGCAGCCCGGCCGCGGTATCCACCACCAAGACCTCGACCCGGTGATAGAGATCGCTGAATGCGCGGATGATTCCGGCGTGTTCCGCTTCCGAGAGGTTCGCCATGTGCTTCATGCCGGACGCGGCCGGCACGATCTGCAGGCCATGCGGGCCGGTGACGATGGCATCCTCCAGCGAACATTCGCCCTTGATCACATGGCCCATGTGGAATCGGGTATTGAGCCCCAGGATCACGTCGACGTTGGCCAGCCCTAAGTCGGCATCGAGCAACATGACGTCCCGGCCCTGCGCGGCGATCGACACCGCCAAGTTGGCGGACACCGTGGTTTTGCCGACGCCTCCCTTGCCGCCGGTGACGGCGATTACCTTGACGGGGCGGTCGGAATTGAGTTCGGCCAGCTCTTCGGCCCGTTCACGCGATAGTCGGATGTCACGCATGGGCGCGTGCTCCGCCGAAGTTGCGGGCATAGTAGGTCTGGTCGCGCGCCACAGGCCTCCGTTCCTTCAACTTGAAGGCCGTACGCACCAACCACGCTCGCTTCTGGTGTGCCGCATGCAAATCCTCCGGTACCCGCTGCCCGTCGCACACATAGGCAATTTTCAACCGATGACGCAATGCCGCCGACATCACCGCGCCCAAGCTTGCCGCCTCGTCCACCTTGGTCAGGATGCAGGCAACCGGGTTCAGCGGCGCGAAGGCCTCCACGATCTCGTCGAGGGCATGGCCTTCGCCCTGTGCGGGCAGCGCCAGTAGAACGCGCGCACGGGAGGCACCGAGCTGCAGCGCCGCGAGCTGCTCGCCGAGCCGGACGTCTCGCGGACCCATGCCCGCGGTGTCGATCAGGATCAGTTTTTTCGATTTGAGACGTTCGAGCACCCGGGCCAAATCCTTGCCGCTGTTCGCGGCGTGCATGGGTGCGCCGAGAATGCGCGCGTAAGTCATGAGCTGCTCGCGAGCGCCGATTCGATAGCCATCGGTGCTCACCAGAGCCAGATCCTGGCTGCCGTGGCGCATGCACCAGCGCGCCGCGAGCTTGGCAATGGTCGTGGTCTTGCCGGCTCCCGTCGGGCCGACCACCGCCATGATCCCGCCGCTCACGCTGGAAAGATCGTCGACGACCGGCAGGTACTTGAGGAGCAGCGCCAGCGGCATGTGCGCTGGGTTTTCCACGCCCGAGCGGCGCGGCGTCAGGTCGGCCAGCTTCATGGCCATATCCGGTGCAATATCCATGGCCGAAAGCTCTTCGAGAACGCGTGCTTTCAAGGGCTCGCGCAAGCGCTTGTCGTTCCAGGTCATGCCGGCCAATCCGGTCTCCAGCAGCTGACGCAGTTCCCGCAATTCGCGCTGTACAGCGCCTACGGCCGAATCCGGCCGCACCGCCATCGGCAAGGCTTCTCGCGAGGGCGCAGCAGCGGTGGCCGCGGGCGCCACCATCGTTCGCGCGCGAGCAGGCGTGGCTGCGGCGGCGGGCGCGGTTCGCGGGACGATGATGCAGGCGGGCGCGGTCGCCGGCACGGCCGTTGTGAGCACCGGCGCAGGAGTTCGCAGCCGGTTCGCGTCGGCGAACAAGGCTTCGTCATAGTCAATGGCGGCGATGACCTCGATGCCCTCGTCGCCGCGGCGGCTGGAGAGAATGACGGCGTCGGGCCCCTGCTCGGCGCGCACCTGCGCCAGAGCTTCGCGCATGCTCGCCGCCGTGTATCGTTTTATCTTCATCTCAACCTCCATGCATCAAGCAATTTCAACGGCCCACCGCGGCAATCACGCGAATGCGGCGATTTTCCGGTATCTCGTTGTAGGCAAGCACCGCCAGCGACGGAGTCGAGTGGCGCATCAGGCGTGCGATCCACGGCCGGATTTTCGGTGCTACCAAAAGTACGGCGGGTTCGCCCGCCGCTTCCTGCCGGCGCGTGCTGTCGGCCAGCGCGGTCTGAATTCTGTCGGCGAGTCCGGGCTCAAAGCCGGGAGAGGAATCGCCGCCGGATCCCATCGAGTCCTGCAGGATTTGTTCGAGCCCCGGGTCCAAGGTGATGACCGGCAACTCCTGGCGCAGCCCGCCGATGTGCTGCACGATGCTGCGGCCCAGAGCGACCCGAACCGCGGCCACCAGCGCCACCGGGTCCTGGGTCTTCGGCGCGAGTTCCGCCAGCGTCTCGCAGATGGTGCGCGAGTTTCGGATCGGCACTCGCTCGAGCAGCAGGTATTGCAGCACCTTGACCACGACGCTCATCGGCAGCAGCTTCGGCACCAAGTCCTCGATCAATTTCGGCGCACTCTTCCCCAAGCGGTTGAGCAATTGCTGCACTTCCTCGTGGCCCAGCAGCTCGTGCGCATGGGATTGCAGCAAGTGGCTCAAGTGAGTCGCGATGACGCTGCTGGCGTCCACCACGGTATAGCCCTGCGCCTGCGCCTGCTCGCGCCGCGACTTCTCGATCCAGACCGCCTCCAGGCCGAAGGCGGGATCCTTGGTCGCGGAGCCCGGCAACGCTCCCGAGACCTGTCCGGGATTGATGGCGAGTTCCCGGTCGGGAAATACCTCGGACTCGCCGACCGGCGCGCCGAGAATGGTGATGCGGTAGGAATTCGGGCCGAGCTCCAGATTGTCGCGAATGTGCACGGCCTGCACCAGGAAACCGAGCTCCTCGGACAGTTTCTTGCGCACGCCCTTGATGCGTCCCATCAATTCGCCGCCCTGATTGCGGTCCACGAGGGGAATCAGCCGGTAACCGACTTCGAGACCGATCAGATCGACGGGTTCCACGTCTTCCCAGGACAATTCCCGGTGTTCGGACGGGACCGCCGCCGCGGGGGCGGGCGACGCCGCCGACGCCTTGTCGGCGGCCTTGCGCTTGCTCAGGTAGTAGGCGCCGACCGCGCACATCGCCGCCATCCCCAGGAACACCAGATTAGGCATGCCCGGAATGATGCCGAGCAGGGTCAATATTCCGCTGGTGACTGCCAGTGCCTTGGGCTGACCCAGCACCTGCGTCATGATTTGCTGGCTCATGTCGTGCGGCCGCGACACGCGCGTGACCAGGATGGCGACCGCGACGGAGAGCAGCAGCGCGGGAATCTGCGCCACCAGACCGTCGCCGATCGTGAGCAGCGCATAAGTGCGGCCGGCGTCGGCGAGCGACATGCCATGCTGCGCCGCGCCGATGATGGTGCCGCCGAACAAGTTGATGAACACGATCAGGATGCCGGCGATGGCGTCGCCGCGCACGAACTTGCTGGCACCGTCCATGGCGCCGTAGAAGTCGGCTTCCTCGCGAATCTCCTGCCGCCGCACGATGGCCTCGGCCTGAGTGATGATGCCGGCGTTCAAATCGGCGTCGATCGCCATCTGCCGGCCGGGCATCGCGTCCAGGGTAAAGCGCGCGCTGACCTCGGAGATGCGGCCCGCGCCCTTGGTGATCACCACGAAATTGATGATCACGAGAACCGTGAACACCACCATGCCCACCGCGTAGTTGCCGCCGACCACGAACTCGCCGAACGCGGCAATGACGTGGCCCGCGGCATGCGATCCGGTATGCCCGTTGATCAGCACGATGCGCGTCGAGGCGACGTTGAGGCCGAGGCGCAGCAAGGTGGCGCCCAGCAGTACCGTCGGAAAAGTGGCAAATTCCAGTGCCCGCCGAACGTAGATCACGGCCAGCAGGATCATGATCGACAGCGAAATGTTGAATGTGAAGAACACGTCCAGCAGGAACGCCGGCAGCGGCAGCACCATCATGGCGAGGACTACCATGACCAACAGCGGCACCCCTAAGCCGTTGCGGGCGAATTCGCCGAAAGTCGCTAGGGTGGCGCGCGCGCTCATGTGTCGTCGAACTCGCTGCTAACCTGTGGATTCGGGCTCGCCACCCTGGCCGCAATGGTCGGGTTCAAGGTGCGAATCCTGAAGATATAGGAAAGAACCTGGGCGACGGCCGCATAGAGACCGGTCGGGATCTCCTTGTTCAAATCGGTCGACCGATACAGCGCGCGCGCCAGTCTCGGCGACTCGAATACCGGTACGCGATGTTCCTCGGCGATGCGGCGAATGTTCGCTGCGACGAGATCGACGCCCTTCGCGAGCACCAGCGGCGCGCGCATCTTCTTCGGGTCGTACTTCAGAGCCACGGCAAAGTGCGTCGGATTGACGATCACCACATCGGCGGCCGGCACCTTGTGCATCATGCGGCGGCGCGCCAGCGTCTGCTGCATTTGCCGGATGCGCTGCTTCGTCTCCGGGCGGCCTTCCGATTCCTTGGATTCGTCGCGCACTTCCTGACGCGTCATGCGCAGCATGCGTTTGAATTGAAACAGCTGCAGCGGAACGTCGACCATGGCCACGAGCGCGAGCGAACCGCACAGCCAGACGAACGACCAGCTCAGGAGCCCGGCACCGCGGCCGATCGCCGCGCGAGGCGCCATGTGCGCCAGGGCCAGTACGTCGCGGAAGGACAACGAGACGACCGCCGCGCAGACGCCCCCCACCACGGTCAGTTTCAACAGCGCCTTGCCCAGCTCGGAGGCGCCGCGCATGCCGAAGAGCCGCTTCAGACCGGCGAGCGGACTCAAGCGCGCGAAATCCGGCGCCATGGCTTGCGGGCTGAAATTCCAGCCGCCCAGCGCGACCGAGGCGAGCAACACCAGGCAGATCAGCGCGGCGAATACCGGCAGCAGAACGGTCAGTGCACTGATGCACGCCTCGCCCAGCGAGCTTTGCATGCTGTCCGGATTGCTCAAGGATTGCGCGTCGACGGTGAGTCCGTGGCGCATCATCTGCGACATGCGGGTGGCCAGCGAACCGCCGATCGCGACCAGCATCGCGCTCCCGCCGATCATGGTCGCGAAATTGGTGAGTTCCCGGGAGCGTGGCACCTGGCCTCGTTTCCGCGCGTCCTCGAGGCGTTTTTGCGACGGGTCTTCGGTACGTTCGCCGCCCGTTTCAGCTTCTGCTGCCATCAATGCGCTCCCGCGGCCGGAGCGCCGACGAGCTCACCAGCCGCCGTCAGTGCGCTGTTGATGAGCCCCGAGATGCCCGTCATGATGCCGTCGAGGCCGGCGATGAGCACGAAGAAACCGCACATCAATGTGATGGTGAAGCCGATGCCGAACAGATTGAGCTGCGGCGCCGCGCGGGTGACGACGCCGAGCGCCAGGTTGACGATCACGAGGGCGATCACCGCCGGCAGTGCAATGAGGAGCCCGGACTCGAAAACATGGGCTCCCCACAGCACCACCGACAGCAGAAAATTCTTGTCGATGTGCGCGGCGCCGATGGGCAGAGTCTGAAAACTCTCGGCCAGGGCGCCGAGCAGGACCAGGTGCCCGTTGATCGCCAGATAGGTGAGCAGGCCGAATATCATGAACATCTGGCCGAGCACGGTGGTATTCGCGCCGCGCTGCGGATCGACCAGGGTCGCGAAACCCAATCCCATGGTCAGCGAAATGCTCTGTCCGGCGAAGATCAGCGCCTCGAAAGTCAGTTGCACCACCAGTCCGATGGCGACGCCGATCAGCAATTCCTGCACGGCCGCGAGCAGTCCGGCGCCGGAAAAAATCGACAGGGCGGCCGGAATCCGCACCAGCGGCGCCATCAAGAATGCCAGCGCCAGCGACATGATGATTTTGATCCGACGCGGTATGACGGTTTCGCTCAGCGTCGGCGCCACCAGGATGAAACCGCCGACTCGCAGCGTGGGCCACCACAGTCGGCCCACCCACATGGACACATCGGCCGCATTGATCGTCACGGGTTGCATGCGTGCCCTAGCCGATCACGGCCGGAATGCTGGTGTACAGATCATGCGTGAAATCGCTGAGCACCCGCAGGATCCACGGGCCGGCCGCGAACAAGGTGAGTACCAGCAGCAGCAGCTTCGGAATGAAGCTCAAGGTGGATTCGTTGATTTGCGTCGCCGCCTGCAGCATGCCGATGACCAGTCCCGCGATGAGCGCGATCAGCAGCAGCGGCGCGGCGACCATCGTCGTCACCAGCAGCATGCGGTGTGCCAAATCCATGACGGTCTCGGGGGTCACTGGTGGAAACTCGCGGCCAGCGTGCCCATCAGCAGCGTCCAGCCGTCCACCACCACGAACAGCATGATCTTGAACGGCAGCGACACGAGGACGGGGGAGAGCATCATCATGCCCATCGACATCAAGACACTGGCGACCACCAGATCGATGATCAGGAAGGGAATGAACACCATGAAACCGATCTGAAATGCCGTTTTCAGTTCGCTGGTCATGAAGGTCGGGATCAAGACGGTGAGCGGCACATCATCCGCGCTGGCAAACTGCGGTTTCCCCGAAAGCTTGGCGAACAGCTGCAAGTCGTTCTCGCGGGTCTGCGCCAACATGAATTTCTTGAGCGGCCGCACGGTGCGATCCAGAGCCACTTCGCCGGCCAATTGACCGTCCAGATAGGGCTTGATGCCGTTCGCAAAGGATTGTTCGATGGTCGAGCTCATGACGAAGAACGTCATGAACAGCGCCAGACCGGTCAGTATCTGGTTCGAGGGGGTGGTCGCCATACCGAGCGCCTGACGCAGAATCGACAGGACGATGATGATGCGGGTGAACGCCGTCATCGCCAGCAGGATGGCCGGCAGCAGCGTCAGCACCGTCATCAGGATCAGCACCTGAAACGTGAGCGAGTAGGTCTGCGCCCCGTCGGCGGCCGTCTTGATGGCGATGGCCGGCAGCGCGCTCTGGGCCGTCGCCGCAGCGAGCGGCAGCAGCGCCAGAAGCACGAGGATGGCCGCCGTCACCGCGGGGCGGCACTGCCATGCCCGATTCGCGCAGACGCTTCCACTCATGCGGAGCCGCCCGGCCGCTTCATCAGATCCCGCAGGCGCTCGGCAAACGCCGGCGCGGGCGTGCCACCCTTGAGCGCAATGGGCACGGCCAGCGGCGTCAGCGGCACGAGCCCGGCGGCGCCGATCCCGACCAGGACTTGGGATTCGCCGACGCGAATCAACACGATGCGATCTCTCGGGCCCACGCTGAGTTCGTCGAGGACGGCCATCTCCCCCGAACCGCGGGGACCCGCCAATTTGAAGCGCTTCAGCGCCCAGCTGATCGCCAAAATCAGCGCGACGATGGCAATGAGGCTCAAGGTGAGCTGCGTCAAGCTGCCCACGGACAGCGGCGAGACGGGTTGCGACAACCCCGTCATCGGGCGTGCTCCATCCTTTCCGTCGCGCTCACCACATCCGTCAAGCGGATGCCGAATTTCTCATTGACCACCACCACCTCACCTCGCGCGATACGCACGCCGTTCACCAGCACGTCGAGCGGTTCGCCGGCGAGACGATCGAGTTCGACCACCGCGCCGGGCGCCAGCTGCAGCAGATCGCGTACCGACATGCGTGCGCGCCCGACTTCGAGCGCGAGCGTGACCGCGACGTCGAGAATCAGATTCAGGTTCATTTCTCCGCCGCCGCCGGCGGCCGCATTGGGACCTAGATCGCCGAATTGCGCCCGCGCAACGGCGGCGTTTTTCGGTTCGGGCATGCTCATGTGGAGGCTCCTGAAATGACTTTGAGTGCGTTGCGTCCCTGCGAGACGCCGAAACGGCCGCGATACAGCGGTACATCGCCCGCAAACAAGGTGACCTGCTGCGGCGGTTCGATCGGAATGATGTCGCCCGGCGACAGCCGCACCAGTTCGCGCAAGCTGATTTGCGCCTGGGCGAGAATCGCGCGGGTGTCGACTTCGGCATCTTGCAATGCCGTGGTGAGCACCGGCGCCCAGGCTTCCTGTTTGCGCAGCGGCGTCTGGCCGCCGTCCGCGGCGAGCGCCTCGCGCACCGGCGCGAGCATCGCCTCAGGCAGCAACCAATCGATGTGACCGCTGCGAGCCCCGAATTCCACCGTGAGTTTGACGACCAGAATCGTCTCGTTCGGAGCGCCCAACTGCGCCAATCGCGGATTGGTTTCCTGCTTCACGAGCTCCAACTCCAGCGGCGTCACCGGCGCCCACGCGGCGGTCAGGTCGGCGGCGAAGCTGCGCAGCATCAACGCGAGAAAGCGTTGCGCGGCCGGAGCGATGGCCGCCGCCGGGTCGGTGGTCGCCCGGCCCGATCCGCCGAAGAAGCCATCCAGCAAGGTCAGCAGCAGGGCGGGCTCGACGCTGACGAAGGCAAAGCCGGGCAGAGGTTTGAGACGGACCACCGCAAGACTCGCCGGCACGGGCAGCGCCGCCTGAAGGTCGGCGCTCTTCGCCGATTCCAACGAGGTGAACTGCATGCTGGCGTCGCGGCCCAACAGGGCGGCCAGGGAGGCGCCGGCGCGCTCGGCAAAGCTTTTGCTGACGACCTCCAACAGCGGCAATTGCATGCGATTGATGCGCTGCGCCGCAAAATCGTAGGGCCGCGCCGCACCGGCGGCGTTTTTCTCGAGCAGCGCCGACACCTCTTCCTCCGAGATGGCGGCGCGCGCTTGAGCCTCGGCCATTACTGCACCACGAAGCTGGTGAACAGCAGGTCATCCACATCCGGACCGCCTTCCTTCTTCTGCACGCCCCGTATCTCGGTGAGCGCCTCCTGCCGCAGCTTCTCCTTGCCTTCGCGCGACATCATCGATTGATAGTTGCGATTGCTCATGAGCAGCAGCAGATTGTTGCGAATCAAGGGGATGTTCCTTTGCACGCTGTCGATGGTCTTTTGATCGTGGGCCATGACTTCCATGGTGATTTGCAGGAACCGCACCACGGAACCGTCTTCGAAATTGACCACCAAGGGCGGGTCGATGGCGTAGTAGACCGATGTCCTGCCCGAACCGCCGTCCTCGCCATGAGAGGCGGCGGCCACGGGAATGATGGCCTTGATCTTGCCGTCCTTGTCCAATTGCATGTCGGGAAGCGGGTGCAGCTTCGCGTTGACGAAGCCGCCCGTTACGACGGCGGCGAGGGTCAGCACGAAGACGCCGATCCCATTCATTAGAGTGCCCATCAGGCCGCCGGATTTTTGCGGCGGAGGGGGGGAGGTTTCGTCGGCTGCATCGGCCATGGGTAATTCCTAGCGCGGTCACGTGCCGCAACAGGAATTGAGCAAGTTCTATGCCAGGATTCTGCTACCGGGCTTTATCCAGGGAATTCAGCTACTTACTCTACCGGATGGCGGCCGCCCGACCCGCTCCGCGGCACGGCGCCGATAAATTGACGCTTCCCCCTTACCAAATATCGACGCGCTGCTCCGGGGGCAGGTACATCTTGTCGCCTTCTTTGACGCCGAACGCGCGGTAGAAGCCCTCCTGGTTGACCACCGGCGCGGTGCCGCGCACCGCCAGCGGCGAGTGCGGGTCGGTCTTGATGCGCTGGATCTGCTCCGCCTCGCGCACTTTGCCGCGCCAAACCTGCACCCAGCCCAGGTACAGCCGCTCATCCCCGGTCAGACCATCGATGACCGGTGCCCGCTTGCCCGCCAATGACAGCCGATAGGCCTTGTAGGCGATCGCAAGCCCCGAGTTGTCGCCGATATTCTCGCCCAGCGTCAATTCGCCGTTGACGTGGAAGCCGGGCACCGGCTCGTAGGCACCGTACTGAGCCACCAGGGCGCGAGTCTTGGCCTTGAACTTGTCGTGGTCTTCCGGGGTGAACCAGTCATGCAGGTTGCCGTCGGCATCATACTGGCTGCCTCGGTCGTCGAACCCATGGCTTATCTCGTGGCCGATGACGCCGCCGATGCCGCCGTAGTTGACCGCATCGTCGGCCTGCACGTTGAAAAACGGCGGCTGCAGGATCGCGGCGGGGAATACGATCTCGTTCATCAGAGGATTGTAGTAGGCATTGACGGTCTGCGGCGTCATATGCCACTCGTTGCGGTCGACCGGCTTGCCCAGTTTGTCGAGGTTGCGCCGATACTCGAACTCGTTGGCGCGCACCACATTTCCCCATAGATCGTGCTCTGCAATCAGCAAGGCCCCATAGTCGCGCCAAGTGCCGGGGTATCCGATCTTCGTCGCGATTTTGGCAAGCTTCGCCTGGGCGCCCTTCTTGGTGTCGGGACTCATCCAGTCCAGCGTATCGATATCCCGACGGTAGGCATCGAGCAGGTTTCTCACCAGCGCTTCCATGCGCACCTTGTTCTGCGGCGGGAAATATTTCTCCACGTAGCGCTTGCCGAGCGCCTCGCCCATGGCGGCGTCGAGCAGCGCGATGCCGCGCTTCCATCGCGCGCGATTTTCCGGAATACCGCTCAGCGCCGTGCCGGTGAACGCAAATCGCTCGTCAACGAAGGCCTTCGATAGATACGGTGCCGCGGCGGACAGCACATGCCATTTGAAATAAGCCTTCCACACCGGCAGCGGCGTGGTGGTGATGAGCTTGTCGAGGCCGATGAAATAGCTCGGTTGATTGATGATGACCGAGTCGACTTTGCCCGCGATGTCGCTGTTGCGCACGTAGCGCTGCCAGTCGTAACCCGGCATCAGCTTCGGCAATTCGGCGATCGCGGTCTTGTTGTAGGTCTTGATGGGATCGCGGTTTTCGACCCGCGTCCACTGCACCTGCGCCAGCGCCGTTTCAAGATCGAGAATGGCGGCGCCGTGCGCCTCGGATTGCGCATCTCCCGCCATGCCCAGCATCTTGGACAAGTGCGACAGATATTTGCCGCGCGCTTCCTTGAGCTTGGCGTCGTCCTTGAGGTAGTAATCCCTGTCCGGCATTCCCAATCCGCTTTGGTGGATGATCACTGCGTATTGCAGGGAGTTCCTGGCGTCCTGATTGATGAAGAAATCGTAGGGTGCGTCGGCGCCGATCCGATTCAAATGCGCAATGAGCGCGGGAATCTCGCCTTTGTCCGAGATTGCGTCGATCGCCGCGAATTCCGACTGCAGCGGCTTCAAGCCGAGCGACTCGAGCCGCGCCTCGTCCATGAAGCTCGAGTACAAATCGGCGATTTTCTGCAGCTCGGTGTCGGGCCGGGCCTGAACCAGGCCCTCGACGATCGTGCGCAGCTGCTCTTGTGTCGCGTCATAGAGGAACGTGAACGACCCATAGGAGGCCTTGTCGGGCGGCAGCTGAAAGCTGTCCAGCCATTTGCCGTTCAAGTACCGGTACAGATCGTCCTGGGGGCGAACCGAATGATCCGCGTACTGCATGTCGACGCCGGACAGCGTCGTCGCTGCCGCGGCGAATACGCAGCCGGTCAGCGCAAGGACACCCAACCCACCAACGACACATCGCGACATCCGGAGCTCCTTGTTTCAGAACTTCAACGACACCCGCAGGCCCGGCGCGGCGTCATCCAGCACGAGACGCGCGCCGTGCAATTTCGTGACCGCCGCCACCAGCGACAGACCCAGCCCCGAGCCGGGAAATTTGCGGGCCTCATCCAGCCTCACGCGCCGGCCCAGAACGATCTCGCGCTTGTCCGCCGGGATGCCCGGCCCGTTGTCTTCGACGATCACTTCCGGTTCGTTGCCCGAGCGGCGCAGCAGCACCCGGATGCGGCCCCCATCCGGCGTGAATTTGATGGCATTGTCGAGCAAATTGGCGAGCGCTTGAGCCAACAACTGCCGGCTCCCGAGAACCTGCGCGCCCGCCTCGACCGAACTCTTCAATTCGATGCCGCGCTCCTCGCTCACGGGCGCGTACAGTTCGACCACGCTCGCGACCAATTCCGACAGGTCAACCGGTTCGCGCGCCACGGTGCCGGTTTCGGCGAGAGCAATGCGCAGCAGCGCATCCAGGGTGCTGCGCATTTGATCGACCTCGGTGGTGACTCGCTCGAGGACGCGCCGCTCGGCCGACCCTGCGCCGAGCTGGTGCATGGCAGCTTCGGCAGTGGCCTGCAGGCGATTGAGCGGCGTGCGCAAGTCGTGCGCGGCGCTGTCGAGCACAGTGCGCATGCCGAGGGTGAGCTGCTCGATCTTGCCGAGCATGGTGTTGATTTCGCGCGCCAGCGTGTTGATTTCGTCGTCCGCGTCGCGAACCGGCAGACGTTGCGACAGGTCGCCGCGCATGATCTGGGTCGCCACCGCCGAGATCGCGCCCGCCTGGGCCAGGATACGCCGGCCCATCCAGAAGCCGCCGCCAAGCCCCAGCAGCAAGGTCATGATCACCGCGGCGATCAGTCCGCGCACCATGAGGCTCTTGACGTCCTGCCGCTCCTGCACGTCGTGTCCCACCAACATTCGATAGCCGCCGGGCAAGGGGAAACGCTGCGCCCGCATTTCGTGCTCCCGCGTTTCGTCGCCGAACGGCACCGATACCTTGAACAGGAACCACTTGCCCGCGGCGGCCTCGAGTTTCGGCCAGGCCGGTACGTTGCCGGCGACCGGGCGCAGCTGCGGATCGACCATCAAGTACACCGCTCCGCGCACGTCCTGGTCTTGCGACCGTTGTTCGATCAAGTCGATAAAATCACTGCGCGACAGGACCGCCATTTGTTCGCGCAGCCCCTGCACTTCGGCCTCGATGAGATTGTCGGTGCTGCTGTCGACCACGCGCGAGACGGCGAAATCGACCGCTCCCAGGAGCACCGCCGCGCCGCAGGCGAATACGATGGAGTAGACGATGGCGATGCGGAACGGCGAGGTATCGAGTACGCCGAGAAACCGTTGATCGGGTCCCACAACCTAAGCCGCTATTCGTCTTCGCGCAAACTGTACCCCGCGCCTCGCACGGTGTGCAGCAGGGGTTTGTCGAAATCCTTGTCGATCGCCTGCCGCAAACGGCTGATGTGCACGTCGATCACATTGGTCTGCGGATCGAAGTGATAGTCCCAGACGCCCTCGAGCAGCATGGTCCGCGTCACGACTTGCCCGCTGTGCCGCATCATGAACTCCAGCAGCTGGAATTCGCGCGCCGTGAGTTCGATCTTCTTGCCGTTGCGCATGACACGGCGCGTCATTCGATCGAGTTCCAGGTCCGCCAATTTCAGTTTGGTGTTGGATTCCGCGCTGCCGTTCTCGCCGCGCCTGGCGAGCGCGTCGATGCGCGCCAGCAGCTCCGACATGTGATACGGCTTGGTCAGGTAATCGTCGCCGCCCGCGCGCAGGCCGGTGATGCGATCATCGACGTCGCCGAGCGCGCTCAGGATGAGGACCGGCATCTTGCGCCCCGTCGCCCGCAGCGACTGCACCAAGGCGAGCCCATCGAGCTTGGGCAGCATTCGATCGACTATCGCCAGATCGACGGCGATCGAGGATGCAAGGTGCAGCCCTTCGAGGCCATTGCCCGCGACATCCACGGTGTGCCCGGTCTCGCGCAGCGCCTTGGCGAGGTAATCGCGGGCAACTTCGTCATCTTCAACAATCAAGATGTGCATAGCTTGCTATCTTACAGACGTTGGACCCTTGTTTGTCGGCACGATAGACTGGAACACCGTCGCGGGGTTGTCCCAGCACACACTCCGAAAGGCTAATTTATGACGCCCGAGACGATCTCGCAAACCAGCGCACTCAGGCAGAGGGGCGCTGCGTTGGGCGCGGCATCGATCGCCTGCGATGTGTTGGTGATCGGCGGCGGTCCCGGCGGATCGACTGCCGCGTGCCTGCTTGCCGAAAAGGGTTACCGGGTGGTGCTGCTCGAAAAAGCCCGCCATCCCCGCTTCCACATCGGTGAGTCGTTGTTGCCCGCCAATCTGCCCATCATGGAGCGCTTGGGGGTCGCTGCGCAAATTCGCGCAATCGGCATGGAAAAGTGGGGCGCGGAGTTCGTATCCCCCTGCGATGGCCGGCACCAAGAATTCCGGTTTGCGCAGAGCTGGGACAAATCGCTGCCCCTGGCTTATCAAGTCAGGCGCTCCGAATTCGACGAAATCCTGATCAGGCGCGCCGCGCAATTGGGCGCGCGGGTCATTGAAGGGTGCCGCGTTCGCGACGTGGAATTTCTCAGGGGCGTTCCGGGCGGCCGCGGTGGAGCGCGGGAGGCGCGCCAAGGCGCGCGGGGCGTTCGCGTGCTCGGCGAACATGAAGATGGCCGCGGCGAGTCGTGGACAGCGGACTACGTGGTCGATGCCTCGGGCCGCGATACTTTCCTCGGCAATCGGCTGCAAGCCAAACACCGCAGCAAGAAACACAGCAGCGCCGCGCTGTACGGCCATTTCTCGGGCGCTCGCCGGGAATGCGGCAAGCGCGAAGGCAATGTCACGATCTATTGGTTCGAGCACGGGTGGTTTTGGTTCATCCCCCTGGCGGACGGCGCGACCAGCATCGGCGCCGTGGTGTGGCCGTACTACTTGAAGACTCGCAGCGTCTCGGTGCGCGATTTTTTCCTCGCCACCATCGCGCTGTGCCCGCCGCTCGCGGAACGCTTGAACAACGCCACCCTCGTTTCGGACGTCGAGGCCACCGGCAACTACTCTTACGCCTGTGATCACAGCCATGGCGCCAATTATTTGCTGGTCGGCGACGCCTACGCCTTCATCGATCCGGTGTTCTCCTCCGGGGTGATGCTGGCCATGAACAGCGGCGTGGCGGCCGCGGAAACCATCGATACCTGCCGTACTCACCCTGCTCGATCCCGCGCTGCGCTCAAACAGTTCGATCGGGTCTCGCGGCATGGGCCGAAACAATTTTCATGGTTCATTCATCGGGTCAGCAACCCGACCATGCGCGACCTGTTCCTGGATCCGAGCAATGTGCTGCGCATGGAGGAAGCCTTGCTGTCCCTGCTGGCCGGCGACATTTTTGGCCGCACCCCCATTTGGGGACGGCTGCGCATGTTCAAAGCGCTGTATTACGCATTGTCCTTCGCGAATCTGGGCCGCTCGTTTCGGGCCTGGCGCTTGCGCGCGGCCAATATCCGTTCCGTGGCAGACCATGTGACCGGCGATTGATGACGGCTTCGCTCAAGGTTCACCGCATTCACGGCAAAGGCGCGGCCGCAGTGCTGGCGGCAACCTGTTTTGCGCATTGCGCCCTGGCGAAAGAGGAGCCGCTGTACGAATTTGGGCTTGGGCTCGGCGCCATCGTATTCGAAGACTATCGGGGTTCCGCCACGGCTCACGGCTATCCATTGCCGCTGCCCTACATTTTATACAATGGCAAGTTTCTGAAGGCGAATCGCGATGGTATCCGCGGCACCCTGTTCAACCAAGATCGATTCGAACTCAATCTCAGCTTCGACGCCACCACCCCGGTGCGCAGCGACCGCGAGCGCAGCGGAATGCCGGACTTGAAGTCCACCGTGGAACTGGGGCCCTCATTCGATTTGCACCTGATGCGCAGCGCCGACCGAAGAGTGAAACTCGATTTGCGCATGCCGGTGCGCGCGGCGATGACGGTTGAAGCCTCGCCCAAAATCATTGGATGGACGTTCACGCCGCGGCTGGCTCTCGACATCAGGGGCCCTTTGGGATTCGAGGGGTGGAATCTCGGCCTCCTGACGGGCCCGTTGTTCGCCAACCGGCGCTACGATGACTATTTCTATACCGTTGCGCCGCAGTTTGCGACCGTGGCACGTCCCGCCTATCAATCCAAGGGCGGCTACGCCGGAACTCAGTTCATTACCGCCCTGTCGAAGCGCTTTCCGAAATTTTGGGTCGGTGCGTACGTGCGCTACGACACTCTCGAGGGCGCAGCCTTTGCGGAAAGTCCCTTGGTGCAACGCAAAAGCTATCTGGTGGGCGGAATCGGCATTTCCTGGATCATCAGCAAGTCGGCGCGAATGGTCGAAGTCCCGGATTGAGTCCCGGTAGCGATGCTGCGTCCCCTCAAAATCGCCTATGAGTATTTCGCACTCTATACTTCGCTGACGCTGCTCGGACTCATTTGCCTGATTTGGTCGGTGTTCGCGCTGCCGCTCTATTATATTTTGTCGCGGCGCATGGGCACGGCGATCGGGCGGCGCGGCATCATGTCGGGTTTTCGCATCTATGCCTGGTCTCTGTCGGTCACGCGCACGTACCATTTGGATTTGCGCGACATCGATTCGCTGAAGGGTGGGCCGCCTCTGATCCTGGCGCCGAATCATCCCTGCCTGATCGATGCGCTGCTGATCCTGACGCGCCATCCGAACATCGTCTGTGTGATGAAATCCGAGCTCATGCGAAATGTATTTCTCGGCTCCGGGTCGCGTCTCGCCCGCTATGTGAGAAATGACTCGTCGCGCCAGATGGTCAAGGAATCGGTGGCTCATTTGCTGGAGGGAGGCGTCCTGCTGCTGTTCCCGGAGGGTACCCGCACCACGCGGCAGCCGATCAATTCGCTGGTCGGGAGTGTCGGCCTGATTGCGAAACACGCCAATGTTCCGGTGCAAACCCTTCTGATCGAGACCGATTCGCCCTACTTGAGCAAGGGTTGGCCGCTGTTCCGGAGGCCCGAGTTGCCCATCATCTACCGGGTGCGGCTCGGCAAGCGCTTCGAACCTCCCTCGGACGTCGCCGCCTTCACGGCGGAACTCGATCGCTACTATCGTCATGCACTCGAGGGTGCATTGCAGTCGCGCTGGCTCAAGCGCGCATAGCACGTGGAAGCGCGAGTGCCTTCAGGATCGGGTGCGGCTCAGGGCTCCAAGACCCACCTGGTGCTCATACCCAGTTACAACCCGGGCCCCAAGGTGATTGCGGCCGTGCGCGGCGCGCTCGACCAGTGGGCCCCGGTGTGGGTGGTGGTCGACGGCAGCACCGATCAATCGGTCCCTGAGCTATTGGCCTTGGGCAAGGAGGAGCCAGGCTTGCGGGTGCTTGTCCGTGCCAAGAACTGCGGCAAGGGGGCTGCGGTGCTGTTTGGCCTGCTGGAGGCGCAAGCGCGCGGTTTCACGCACGCATTGACCATGGATTCTGACGGTCAGCACCCTGCCGAGCGGATCCGCGCATTCATGCAGGCGTCGCTGGCCGAGCCCGATGCCATGGTGTTGGGCCGCCCGGTATTCGATGGCAGCGCGCCCGCCTTACGCGTCAAGGGCCGCCAAATCTCGAATTGGTGGGCCAACCTGGAGACTCTCTGGGCCGGCATCCACGACTCCTTGTACGGGTTTCGCGTCTACCCCATCGACAGCCTGGTCGCAGTCATGCGTCCCCAGCCCTGGATGCGCCGCTTCGACTTCGATGTCGAAGCGGTGGTGCGGCTGTGCTGGCGCGGCGTCCGGCCCATCAACCTCCCGGCACCGGTACGCTATTTTCGTCCCGAGGAGGGCGGCGTTTCACACTTTAATTATTGGCGCGACAACCTCCTGCTGACATGGATGCACTTTCGGCTATTTTTGGGGTTCATCGCTCGCCTGCCGATGCTGTGCCTGCGGCGCATGCGCCGCTCGGGAGCCTAGACAGGCCGCCGGCCCGGGCTCAGAGCAGGTGCATCGTCACCCCCGGAGCCCTGCAGGGTTGCCGCTCGGGCCCGCACCTATATAATGCCGACAACTTCAAACTCCAATCGAAAGATCCAGCCTATGTCCGACAAAGCGTCGCTCATTCAACAGCCGGCGCCCCGGGCCGATGTCGGTCTGCAGCAGGAACTCGCCACGTTGCTCGTGCGGGCATTGAACCTCGAGACTCTGCCGCAGGATATCGATCCCGAGGCCCCGCTGTACGGCGAAGGACTGGGACTCGATTCCATCGATATCCTGGAGGTGGCGCTGATCGTCTCCAAGCAGTACGGCATTCAATTGCGCGCCGACGCTTCGGAAAATCAGCAGACCTTCCGTTCCCTCAAGCACCTCGCAGAGTTCATTGCGGCGCATAGGACCCAGTAGTCATGTGCTGGCGGCGTAGACTGCAGCTCGCTGCATTCATCGTCTTCGTCGTCGGGTACGCAGGACTGTCTCACTACGGCAATTCCGTCGCCAAGACGCACGATTTGGGGGTCTGTCTGGCACTCGGACCCGTGCTCGCCGTCGCCCTGCTGCTCGTCTGGCGCTGGAGCCATCTGTCGGTCGCGCTGCTGGCGGGGGTGGCGGCCGCAGCGCTCCTGCGCCACTATTGGCCGGTCCTGGAAAGCAACTTCTCCGTGGTCTATCTGCTGCAGGAGGGCGGCTTTTACGGTCTGATGGCAGCGAGCTTCGGCCAGTCACTACGCAAGGGTAACGTGGCCCTGTGCACGCAACTCGCGGACAAATTGCATGGGCCGCTCACGCCGCAGGAGACGCTCTATACGCGCCGCGTCACGGCGGCCTGGGCCCTGTTCTTCGTCATGATCACGGCGGCGACGATTGTTTTTTTCGTGTTTGCGCCGCTGCACATTTGGTCGCTGTTCGCCAATTTCTGCGTACTGCCGCTGATCGGGCTCATGTTCGTGGCCGAATACGCCGTGAGAAGGCGCGTGCTGCCGCAAGCGCCGCGTCGAGGCATACTCGCCGCGGTGCGGGTTTACTTCGCGAGTTCATGACGGCGATGGAGACGATCGCGTTACTGTCGCATTGCGCGCCCACGGCGGTGATTGCCTACCGAGCGGGCGTTCCCGTCACTGCGCAACGCTTCTTGTCCGACGCCATTCACCTGAGCCGACGCCTGCCCGCCGGCGGCCACGTATTGAACGTATGCGCCGACCGCTATCGGTTCACGGTAGGTCTCGCGGCCTGCCTCATGACGGGACGAATCAGCCTGCTGCCGTCGACACACACTCCCGAAGTGATCGGCCAACTGGCAAGCTTCGCGCCGGACGTGCTGTGTCTGACCGACGACCGGCGCTGCGATATCGACCTGCCCAGAGTCCAATATCCCGAGGATCTGTCCTGCGTCGAGATCGCTTGGGAAGTTCCCGATATTCCCGCGACGCAGCTGGCTGCCATCGTATTTACTTCGGGATCGACCGGCACGCCGCTGCCCTATCGCAAGACATGGGGCCGGCTGACACGTTGCGTCCGCGACGGCGCCCCGCGCTTGGGATTATCGGACGGCAGACAGCATGCCCTCATCGGCACAGTACCGGCGCAGCATATGTACGGCTTCGAATCCACGGTGCTGCTGGCCCTGGTGAGCGGCAATTCCTTCAGCGCGGAGCGGCCCTTTTATCCCGCCGATATCGCAACCGCCGTGGCGGCGGTGCCCCAGCCGCGGGCTTTGGTGACGACTCCGGTCCACCTGCGCACCTTGCTCGCCTCCGCGGTGGAATTGCCGCCGGTGGATCTCATCGTCTCGGCGACCGCGCCCTTAGGGTTGGATCTGGCACGCGAAGTGGAGGCGAAATTTCGCACCACCTTGCTGGAGATCTATGGCTCCACGGAAACCGGGCAGATCGCCATGCGCCGCACCGCCGACTCGGCGGCGTGGCGGCTCTGGCCGGATGTTCGGCTGCGAGTCTCTAACGATCAGGTGTTCGCGTACGGCGGTCACGTCGAACAATTGACCGCGATGTGCGATGTCATCGAGATCATCGGCGATGGCGAATTCCTGCTGCACGGCCGCACGGCCGACATGGTCAACGTCGCCGGCAAGCGCAGTTCATTCGGCTATTTGAACGCGCAGTTGAATGCCATCCCGGGCGTCACCGACGGCGTGTTTTTCCTGCGCGATGGCGCGACCGGTCCCACCGGCGTGGCGCGCCTGGGCGCGGTCGTGGTCGCGCCTACGTTGAGCGTCGCCGCGCTGACCGAGCATCTGCGCCAGCGAATCGATCCGGTATTTCTGCCGCGCCCGTTGATCATCGTCGAGCGCTTGCCGCGCAATGCCACGGGCAAGCTGCCGCAGCAGGCGCTGCAGCATCTGGCGAATCGTCACCTGCAGACGAATGACTCGCCGTGAAGCCCCAAGCCGCCGCAATCATGCATGGCCCGCTCGAGATCCCGAGGGACCACCCGGCATTTGCGGGTCACTTCCCGCGGTTTCCCGTGCTGCCGGGCGCCGTCCTGCTCGATGAGGCGCTGCAGGTCATCGAGCGCGAACGCGGTATCGACCTCACGCAGTGGCAGATCGCGTCCGCCAAATTTCAGGGTGCCGTACGCCCCGGCGATGCGCTCCGCTTGGAGCACACGGCGCCCGACGGCGCACTGATTCGCTTCATCATCCTTGCGCCGGACCCCTCGGTCAGGGGCAAGGATCGGACGGTGGCCAGCGGCAGCCTGTCGCGCCCGGCGGCGCCGCGCGCTCCATGACGCCCAAGACCGACAGCCTCGTGAACGACGCGTCCAAGGCGGATTGGATCGCGTACCGCGAGCGCGGCAGCATCACTCTGCTGCGCTTCATGGCGTTTGTCTCGTTGCGTTTGGGCCGAACCTTGAGCCGCATTCCCCTCTACGGCATCGCGATCTATTTCTTCTTGTTCGCACCGAGCGCGCGCCGGCATTCGCGGCGATATTTGCGCCTCGCGCTGGGCCGCCGCCCACACGCGCGCGACCGCTTCCGTCAAATCCTCTACTTTGCAAGCACCATTCACGATCGCGTCTATTTGATCAACGGACAATTCGAGAGATTCAACATCACCTTCGAAGGCGAGCCTCTGATGCGTGAGCAGTCGGACAGCGGCCGCGGCGCCTTGCTCATGGGCGCCCACATGGGCAGCTTCGAGGTGATGCACAGCATCGGCCGGCGGCAGCGCGGGCTTCGGGTCACCATGGCCATGTACGAGGAGAATGCGCGCAAGATCAATGCCACCCTGTCGGCGATCAGTCCGCACCTGGTGCCCGATATCGTCTCCCTGGGACGAATCGACGCGATGCTCAAGATTGCTGAACGCCTCGAGCGCGGCGCGTTCGTCGGCGTGCTGGGGGATCGCACCCTGGGGGACGAGCCGGTGCACACGGTCACGCTGCTGGGCGCGCGCGCCTACCTGCCCACCGGTCCGATGCGCGCTGCGGCAATTCTGCGCTGTCCTGTGTTCTTCATGGCCGGGCTGTATCGCGGCAAGAACAACTACCATGTGGTGTTCGAGCGGGTCGCCGATTTTTCCGCCACTCCCGCCGGTATGCGCAATGTCGCGGTCCGTTCGGCGGTCGAGCGCTACGCCGCCGCACTCGATCGGTACTGCCGCAGCGATCCGTATAACTGGTTCAATTTTCATGACTTCTGGCGGCCACGGGACGGAGCCCTCGGCGGATGACGCGGCGTGCTCTCGGACTGCTTGCGCTGAGCTGGCTCTGCGCCGCCGCCACCACCGCCGCGCCTGCGGCCGCCGCCGCCGCGCCTGCCGCCGCACCTGCCGCTGCGCCTGCCGCCGCACCTGCCGCTGCGCCTGCCGCTGCACCGAGCGACCTCGACGCAGTGATGGCCCTGCTCGCCATGCGCCAGCATGGGCGGGTCGAGTTCGTCGAACAGCATTTCCTGGCCATCCTCGATCACCCGCTCGAATCCTCGGGTGAACTGCGCTATGACGCACCGGATCGTTTGGAGAAGCGCACCTTGCTGCCACGCGCTGAAACCCTGGTGCTTGCCGGCGGCGTATTGACCATGGAGCGCGGCGCGCGACGGCGTGTGGTGGATTTGCACCGATACCCGCAGATTCAGCCGTTCGTCGAGAGCATTCGCGCCACTCTGGCGGGCGATCGAAGCGCACTCGAGCGGAATTTTCATCTCGAATTTGCCGGCAGCGTGGCGCGCTGGAGTTTGACGCTGGCGCCCTTGAACCCAAATATGGCGCGCATCGTCCTGCAAGTGAAGATCGATGGGTCGCGAGACCAGCTGCTCCACGTTGAGATTCGCCAGGCGGATGGTGATCGCTCGCTGATGACCTTGCGCGCACCCGCATCCCCATGAACAGGCGGAGCGCGGGTGTGGCGGCGCTATGGATCGTTTGCATCGCCGTGGCGTCCATCATCGTGGCGCGCGCGCACTACATCACGGACCTGTCGGCGTTCCTGCCTGCAAAACCCACACCGGCGCAACAACTGTTGGTGGACCAGCTGCGCGACGGTCCGGCCTCGCGCCTGATTCTGACGGCGATCGAACAGGGCGATGCCGCCGCCCGGGCGCAAGTGTCCGCGGCGACCGCGAGCCGCCTGCGGCGCGACCCGCAGTTTTCCAGCGTCAACGACGGCGAACCGGTCACCGCGCAGCGCGACCGCGATTTTTTGTTTGAGCACCGGTATCTGTTGAGCGACAGGGTGACCGCGGCGCGCTTTTCGGCGTCGGGCCTGCACGCAGCCATTCTGGAGACGATCGACGGATTGGCGTCGCCGGCGGGGCTATTGCTCAAGTCGCTGTTGCCCAACGACCCAACGGGCGAGATGTTGCACATCATCGATCAACTGGAGCGCACGTCCGCGCCCACCACCGTCGACGGGCACTGGGTCTCTCCCGACGGTGCGCGCGCCCTGATGGTGGCGCAAACGGCCGCAGGCGGCTCCGATACCGATGCGCAGGATCGCGCCATCAAGGCGATCCGCGCGGCATTTGCCGCGGCGGTGCGCGAATCGTCCTCCGTTCACGCGAAGGAGGTGCGATTGCGCTTGAGCGGACCCGGCGTGTTTGCCGTCGGCGCGCGCGCCAAGATCGAGCGCGCCGCCGTGCGTCTGTCGATCGCCAGCGGCATTCTGGTCGTGACGCTGTTGTTTGCCGTGTACCGGTCGCTGCCGGCGCTCGCGCTGGGTCTCGCGCCCGTGGCGAGCGGCGCGGTGATCGGAATCGCCGCCGTTGCACTGGGGTTTGGCGCGGTCCACGCCATTACCCTGGGGTTCGGCATCACCCTGATCGGCGAGTCGGTGGACTATTCGATTTATTTTTTCGTGTCGTCGCAGAGCCCGCCGCGGAACGAAACTGCGGCACCCAGCTGGCAACGCACATGGTGGCCCACGGTCCGCTTGGGGATGCTGACCTCGGTGTGCGGCTTCGCCTCGCTTCTGCCCTCCGGTTTTCCCGGACTGGCGCAGCTCGGCCTTTATTCCATCAGCGGATTGATCGCGGCCGCGCTGGTGACGCGCCACGTGTTGCCGGCATTGCTGCCGGGCGGATTCGTCATTCACGACGTGACGCCCTTGGGCCGCGGCGTTTCCCGGCTGCTGATGCGCGCCCGGCGGCTTTCGGGCTGGGCTCTCGCGGCAGTCGGCTTGAGCGTCGCTGCGCTGGCGCTGACCGTATTGCACCGGCATCAGGACACGCTGTGGAATCGCGATCTCGCGGCGTTGAGTCCGGTGTCCGCCGAGGATCAAAACTATGACGCCAAGCTCCGATCCGACCTGGGCGCCGCCGACGTGCGCGACCTGGTGATCGTCTCCGGCCCGACTCTCGAATCCGCACTGGGGCTGGCCGAACGCGCCGGCCGCGCACTGAACGCCTTGGTGGACGACGGAGTGATCGCCGGATTCGACAGTCCGGCGATTTACCTGCCCAGTGCGGCAACGCAGGACGCCCGCCGCGGCGGCCTGCCCGATGCGCAGCAACTGCGCGACAACTTGCAGCAAGCCGCAGCCGGAACCGGGCTGCGCGGCGAACGGCTGCAGCCCTTTTTGAGCAATGTCGAAGCGGCGCGGCGCGCACCGCCGGTCACGGCGCAAGATCTGCAGGGCACCTCGTTGCGCGCCGGCTTCGACGCGCTGATTCTGCGCCAAAGGGATCACTGGAGCGCACTGCTGCCGCTGCACGCCTTCGCCGACGCGCAGGCGATCGACACGGCTCGGGTGAGGGCGGCGCTGCAACGCGCCGAGCTCAATGAGGCGCAAGTGCTCGATCTCAAACAGGAGTCCGACGCGCTGTATGCCGGCTATTTGCACGAGGCCATTCATTTGTCGCTGGCGGGCATCGTCGCGATCATCGTGCTGCTGTTGGCCGTGCTGCGTTCGCCGCTGCGGGTGGCCCGCGTATTGGCGCCGCTGTTGCTGGCTGTGCTCAACGTCGCCGCCGCTCTGGCGTTCGCCGGCGTGCAGCTCACCATTCTGCACTTGGTGGGCATGCTGCTCATCGTCGCCGTCGGCTCCAACTACGCCTTGTTTTTTGACCGGCAGGCAAGACTGCATGAGGCCGGCAGCGAGCCGCTGACACTGGCATCGCTGGTCATCGCCAACGCCAGCACCGTGATTGGATTCGGCCTTCTGTCTTTCTCGCAAGTCCCGGTGCTGGTCGCGCTCGGCGCCACGGTGGCGCCCGGCGCCTTTCTGGCGCTGCTGTTTGCCGCGGTTGGCGCGCAACCCGACCCGACGCAACCCGACCCGACGCAACCCGACCCGACGCGCCCCGACCCAGCTCACCCCGACCCGACGCACCCTGAATCTTCGCGTGCGTAGTATCTCCATCCCCGCCCTCTCGACGGCCGTGGCGCCCACGCGCATGGTGTGGTTGCCCGGCGCCTATCATGTCGCACAGGATTTTGTGTCGGCGGGCTTCCCGCAAGCCGTGCATGCGCGGCGGCTGGCCCTCGATCTGATATTTGTCGATCTGGAATTGGAGCACGTGCGCGATCGCAGCGCGCTCGAATGTCTGCGATCCGGCATGGTGTTGCCGGCGCGCGCCGCGGGCATTTCAATCTGGTTGGGCGGAATCTCGCTCGGCGGACTTTTTGCCTTAGGGTACGCCGCCTCCTTTCCCGACGAAGTCGACGGGCTGTGTTTGCTGGCTCCCTATCTCGGCAATCGGATTCTGACCGCCGAAATCGCTCAAGCGCCGGGACTTGCGGCATGGGTGCCGGGTGAACTTGCGGAAACCGACGAAGAACGCCGAATATGGCGCTACCTCAAGACCCGTCGCGCCGACTCAACTGCGCTCTACCTCGGCTTCGGGCAGGGGGATCGCTTTTCGGCGGCGCACGAGCTGCTGGCCGCAACCCTGCCGGCTGGATCGGTCGATGTGATCGACGGCGGTCACGAGTGGTCCACTTGGGTTCGGCTGTGGGAGAGTTTTTTGGATTCGCGCTTCACATGAGCGGGCAAGACGCGCCCCAGCCAGGGGGCCCATCGAGGCGTTGGTCGCCCTCGCCGTTGCTGTATGCGTCCGCCGCCGTGCATGTGGGGGCGGCGGCGGCGCTGCTGGCGCGCCCGCATGCGTGGCCCTGGGCGCTCTCGGCCCTGGCGGCCAACCATCTGGGCTTGGCCGCGGCCGGGCTGTGGCCGCGCAGTCAGCTGTTGGGTCCGAATTGGATCCGCTTGCCCGCGCACGGCGGCGAAACAGACGCCGTCGCCATTACCATCGACGACGGCCCGGACCCCGATGTAACGCCGCAAGTATTGGCGCAGCTGAGGGAACACCGGGCGCTCGCCACCTTCTTTTGCGTCGGCGAACGCATCGAGCGCCACGCGGACCTCGCGCGGGAAATCGTGAGTCGCGGTCACGACATCGAGAATCACAGCCAACGGCATCGGCACAACTTCTCCTTGATGGGTCCACGCGGTTTGAGCGCTGAAATTTCCCGCGCTCAAGACAGCATCCGGCGCGTGACCGGCAGCAGCCCGCGGTTTTTTCGCGCGCCCGCGGGGCTGCGCAATCCCTTTCTCGACCCGGTATTGGCCCGCCTGCAGTTGCGTCTTGCGAGTTGGACGCGCCGCGGCTTCGATACCGTCAGCGCCAACGCGGACGCCGTGTACCGGCGCTTGGCGAGTCCGCTGCACAGCGGCGATATCTTGCTGCTTCACGATGGCAACGCGGCGCGCAGCCGCCGCGGCGCACCGATCATCCTGGAGGTTCTTCCGCGGCTGCTCGACGCCATCGCCGCCAAACAGCTACGCACCGTCACCTTGCGTTCCGCGTTGCCGCAATGAGACCGCTGCTCGTCAAGAGATTCACGGCGACCAGTTGCATTGGCACGGGAGTGGCGGCCACCTTGGAGACCCTGCTCGAGCAGCGCAGCGGCCTTTCGAACTGCGAATTCGAAACCGTCGAGATCGAGACTCACATCGGCGAAGTGGCCGGCGTCGACGACATACGACTGCCGCAGAGCCTGCAAAGGTTCGAGTGCCGGAACAATCGCCTGGCCGAGCTGGCCCTGCTGCAGGACGGCTTCTTCGAGGCGGTACAACAGGCGGCCTCGCGATGGGGCCGGCGTCGCATGGGCGTGTTCCTCGGGACCAGCACGGCGGGAATTCTCCAGACCGAGCTCGCCTATCGCGAGCGCGACCCCTCGAGCGGCGCGCTGCCGACGAGCTTCGAGTATGGTTCGACCCACAATTCGTTTTCCGTCGCCGATTACGTTCGGCAACGCTGCCTCTTGGAAGGGCCCGCCGTTGCAGTGTCCTGCGCCTGTGCGTCGAGCGCGAAGGCATTCGGTTCGGCGCGGCGGATGATCGAGGCGGGACTCATCGATGCGGCGCTGGTGGGCGGCGTGGATTCGCTGTGCCTCACCACCCTGTACGGGTTTCATTCCTTGCAGCTCACATCGCCCTCTCCCTGCCGCCCATTCGACGCCGCCCGCGATGGCATCTCGATCGGCGAGGCCGCCGCATTCGCGCTTCTCGAGCGCGTGCCGGACGGCGCGGATGGCGACTCCGTGCTGCTGCTCGGCATCGGTGAATCGAGCGATGCCTACCATATATCGGCGCCGCACCCCGAGGGCCTCGGTGCGCGCCGCGCGATGCAAGCCGCGCTGGCGGCCGCCGCGCTCGAGCCGGAGGACATCGATTACATCAACCTGCACGGCACGGGGACTCCCAGCAACGATCGTTCCGAGAGCCAGGCGGTCACCAGCATATTCGGTCCGACCACGCCCTGCAGTTCCACCAAAGGCGCCACAGGTCATACTCTGGGCGCGGCCGGTGCGCTCGAAGCGGTCATCAGCACCCTGGCCATCAAGAATGGACTGATGCCAGGTGGAGTACACACCAGGAAGATCGATCCGACTCTCACGGCATTTTATATCAAGGAGAATCGCCGAGCCTCCGTGGCACGCGTGCTGTCCAATTCCTTTGGTTTCGGCGGCACGAACTGCAGCCTGATTTTTGGTCGCGCCGGATGAGGTTGTCCGCCTACATCAGCGGTCTCGGCGTCCTGGGGCCGGGGCTGCACAGTTGGCCCGAGACCGCGGCTGTGCTCACGGGTCAATCGGTGTATCGGCCGGCGGCCACGGTACTGCAAATGCCGACGATTTTGGCGGCGGCGGAGCGGCGACGCACGGGACGAGTCGTCAAACTGGCGCTGGGCGTGGCGTTGGAAGCCACAGCGCAGGCCGGCGATGACCCTGCACACCTGGCCAGCGTGTTTTCTTCTTCCGGCGCGGACGGACACAACTGTCATGATCTCTGCCAAGCTCTGTCGCTCCCAGGCCGCGAGATATCGCCGACGCGCTTCGCCAATTCCGTGCACAACGCGGCGGCGGGCTACTGGAGCATCGGCACGGGCTCCATGGCCGAATCGAACGTACTATGTGCTTTCGACGCGAGCTTCGTCGCAGGTATATTGGAAGCGTTCACCCAGGTCGCGGTTGATCGGGTGCCCGTTCTGCTGGTCGCCTATGACTCCGAATATCCGCCGCCGCTGCACGCCAAGCGGCCGATCCCCGATGCGTTCGGTGTCGCGTTGGTGCTGACACCGCAAAGGCGCGCGTCGTCGTTGGCGAGAGTGGACGCCGAGCTTACCGACTTGAAGTTCGATCGAATGGCGGACCCGGCCTTGGAGGCGCTGCGCTGCGCGTTTCCCGCGGCGCGTTCTCTGCCTATGCTGGGATTGCTGGCAGCGCGAAACGCCGGGCGGGCGATTCTCGAGTATCTCGACGTCTCACGCATAGAAGTGCAAATCGAACCATGCATTTAGACCGCGCTTGGATCGAACGGAGCATTCCCCACGACGGCCGCATGTGTCTGCTCGATGAGGTCATCTCATGGGATGCCCGGCACGTGCGCTGCCGCAGCGGCACTCACCGTTTGCCGGACCACCCGCTGCGCTCGCGGGGCCGCCTCGGCATCGCCTGCGGAATTGAATACGCGGCTCAGACGATGGCCGTGCACGGTGCGCTCGCCGGCGGCCCCCCGGAGGCTCGCCCCGAGTCCGGCTTTCTTGCGAGCCTGCGGGATGTTCGCCCGCGCGTCCTGCGGCTCGACGATCTTGCGGGCGATCTCTATTGCGACGCCGCGCTCATCGCCGGCGACCGAAGCAGCGCGCTGTACGAATTTGCGTTGTCGTGCGATGCGAAGCGATTGTTGAGCGGCCGCGCGACAGTGATATTCGACGCCAAAAAACGGTTGAACCATGAATAAAACGGCGACTCGGGCTTTGGTAACCGGCGGCAGCGGCGGCATAGGAGCGGCCATCTGCCGCCGCTTGGGGAAGGCCGGCCATTTCGTGTATGTCCACGCGCATCGCAGCACTGCGGCGGCGGCAGCGATAGTCGGCGACATCGTGACCGCCGGCGGCCGGGCGGCCGCGGTTCATTTTGACCTGACCGACGCGGCCGCGACGCGGATCGCGGTGGAACAGTTGCTGGCGGAGGGACCGATACAGGTACTGGTCAACAATGCCGGCATCCACGACGACGGCGTGTTCCCGGGCATGAGCCCCGCGCAGTGGCACCGCGTGATCGATTTGTCGGTCAACGGATTTTACAACGTGACACAACCGCTGATGCTGGCGATGATCCGCACTCGGTGGGGTCGCGTCATCAACATTTCGTCGGTGACCGCGCTCGCCGGCAATCGCGGACAGGTGAACTACGCGGCGGCCAAAGGCGCGCTGAACGCGGCGACCAAGGCATTGAGTCTCGAAGTGGCGAGCCGTGGAATCACCGTCAACGCGGTCGCACCGGGAATTATTTCGACCGGCATGGGCGAAGCCGCCTTCGATGCCGCCGCCATCGCCGCCATCGTTCCGATGAAGCGCGCCGGAAGCGCGGAAGAAGTGGCGAGCTTGGTGGGCTTTCTCGCCTCCGAGGACGCCGCGTATATCACCGGCCAAGTCATTTCCATCAACGGCGGGATGATTTGAGCTCAGGCATAGGCATCGACGGCGCCGCTCGCCGTCCGCCTCGTCGACGCAGCGGCGGTGGACGCCGCCGCTGAGGAGGTGCTGCCATCCGCCGAGGGCGTCCATTGGTAGGGCTGCGCCTGGGGGGAGCGTTCCTGGAAGGAGCGCTGCGAAATATCGACACTGACTTGACCGAAACCCTGCGCTCCCAGCATTTCGCGCAAGGTCGGCGAACTCGACTGCAGCGCATCGCGAGTCGCGGCGCTATGACTGGCGAACCAGACCTGCGCATGATCGCCCTGCACCGAGATTCGCACCTCGATGGGCCCGAGTTGCGGCGGATTCACCTGCAATTTCGCGCCGTTCAGATTGTTATCCACCATCCAGGACACGCGATCCGCAAGACCCTGCCCGAATTCCGGCGTATCCACCCCTGCGGTGACTTTCAAAGTCGGCATCGGGGTAGCATCCGCGACGCTGTTGGCATTGGCGTTCAGAGAAGCGGCGCCGGCGGCGGCATCGCCTGATGCGGGCGACAGCGGGGAAGCTCCGGCCCCACCGCGCGCGTGCTTGTCCGAGACGATGGCGGTGGCCAGCTTTGCAGCCGCCTCGGCGCCAGCGGCGGCCGTCGCCGATGCTGCGTTCGCTGCCGACGCCGCGGCGGCGGCTTGGAGCGCCGAGACCGCAGGCGCCGACACGGGTGCGCCGTTTGCGCCCCCTGCGACTTGGCCCGCATTGCCGGCGGCCGACGCGGCCAAGTCTTCCGACGAGGATGGCGAATCTACGCCATGCGTGGAGCCTGCATCGCCCGAGGCGGCAACACCGGTCGCGGCAGCCGCCATCGCAGCCGCGGTGGCTGTTTGCGCAGTCGCGTCGGACCCGGTCGATGCGCCGGCTGCCGTCGCTGCCGTGTTGCCATTGGCGGCACTCGCTGCCGGTGTCGCCGCATTGTTTGACGCGATGGTCTTCGCGGCGTTGGTCGCAGCGGTGATGGCGGCGTTGGTCGCGGCGCTGGTTGCCGCTGCGGCCGCCGCCGTGGATGCCGTTGCGGCTGCCGCTGCCGCCGCGGCGCCCATGATGGACCGATTGGCGGTACCTGCCGCGGCAACGACCCGCGCAGCCGAGGCCGCCCCGCCGAGAGCCGAATCCGCATTTTTTGGCGCCTGAGGGCCCCTGGTCGAATCAGCGGCTCCGGCCGTTCGGGTGTCCTTTGTTGTATTGCCGGCCGTTGGCGTGACAGCCCCGGCCGTACTCGCCATGGCATTGGCTGCCAGCGCAGTGCCAAGAGCGGCCGGATCCGCGCTCGACGCACCCGACGCACCGAGCACCTGGCCGAATGCCGCGCCTGGGCTGGAGGGCGCCGTGCCCGCGAATGCCGTGGCCGCGGATCCCGCACCGGTGGGTCCCGTGAGGGCGGACGCCGCCTGCAGCGGTGCGCCGGGAGAGTTCGGGGCGCCCGCCTTGGCCTGCGCAATCGCATTCGCGCCGGTGGTTGCGGCGCCGCCCGAAGTGCCATCCGAAGTGCCGCTCGAGGTGCCGCCGCTCGCGGTGGCGCTCGGGCCGCCGCCGGCAGCAACGGCCGCTGCGGAGGCCGGCGCGACGGGCGCGGCCACAGGTGAATTCTGGGGCGGCGAAAGATTGCCGGGCGCCGGCAATTGTCCGCCGGTCGACCCGCTGCCCTGGGCCCTATTGGCGGCGGGTTTGCGGCTCGGTTTGGAGCCCGCATTGCTGAGCGCGGCCGCAAAGTCCTGGCCGCCGGCCCTGCGCGCCGCGGAATCGGCGGTCGCGGCCCCGCTAGTCGGTGCCGGGTCGATGTGGATGGGAGCTTGCGAAACCCTGGGTATTGCGTTCATACCGACAGAATTAGCAAGCGACGTGCCAAGCCGAGGCGCGCCGCCGGCATTTCAGGGAGTTTCCTAAGTGCTTCGATTGAACTTCAAGACCAGAGTCGCGCACCCGAGCAGCCCCGCGCCCTCGATCAAAGCCAGCCAGCGGTTCATGGCGCTCGACATCCCGAACTTGGCCGACGCATGCAGTGCGCGATAGCTAAGCCACCCGTAGCCCACGAGAATGCAAAATTCAGGCAACATCGATGTGGCCGCCAAGATCAGCATCTGCGGTACCACGAACTGCGTCGGATCGATGAACTGCGGCAAAAGCGCCAAAAAGAACAAGAGCGCTTTGGGGTTTGCCAGCTGCAGTGTGATTGCCCCCAAGTACACGCGGCGCCGGTCGCCCTGCTCCTGGGGGGCAGTTTCGCCCAATTCCACGGCATGACTCGACCCGGCCGAACGCAGAGCCTTGACCCCGAGAAAAATGAGGTACGCGGCACCGACCCATTTGGCAATCGTAAAGAATCGCGCGCTGGTGGCAATGATGGCACCGAGACTGGTTGCCGAAAGCGTGAAGTAAATCGCGTTCGCACTGATGATGCCGGCCGCCGCCGGCAGCGTCCGCCGCAGGGCGCCGCGCACGCCCTGGGACACGACATAAAATACCGCCGGGCCCGGCGACAGCGACAGTGCGGTTTCCATCACCAAAAATAGCAGCCATGTTTTGAATGTCATCATTGCCGTCCGCGTGGCGAAGCCGCTAGCTTACCAGCGCCGAATTGTTCCTTTCCGCTTTGTGCTACTTTTGCGGTATGCGCAACAACACCCTCGCTCTTCTCGTTGCTGTCTGCTGCTCGATCGAAGCCGCTACCTGCCTCGGCGCTGCGTCGTCGGTCGAGTCGCGCGTCGCCGCCCAGGACGCGCTTTTTGAGGAATACTATCAATCCGAACTCAAGGCTCACCCGGAGCGCGCGACCTCCTATGGAGACTATCGCTACAACGACCGGCTGGACGAATACTCCCTCGCGGCAATCGAGAGCCAGCACGCCCGCGATCAGGGATTCCTCGCGCGGCTGGAGGCGATCCCGACCGTCGGTTTGCCCGAGCAGGACACGCTCTCCCATGAGGTTCTGAGCAGCACGCTCCGGCAGCGCATCGAAAATTACGCCTTCAAAGAATTCGAGATGCCGGTGAACCAGATGGAAGGCCCGCATCTGCGCCTGGCCGACCTGCCGCTCGCCGTCCCCTTCGACTCGGTGAAGCAGTACGAGGACTACATCGCCCGTCTGCACCAGATTCCGCGCGTTTTCAGCCAGACCGAAGAAGTGCTGCGCGCGGGAATGAAAGACCAGCTCATGCCGGTGCGCTTTCTGCTCGAGAAAATCCCCGCTCAGTGTCAAGGAGTGGTTGCGGCGGACCCCTTCCTGCTGCCCACCAAGAAATACCCCGCCGGCATATCCGCGGAAGAACAGCAGCGCCTGACCCAAGCGATCAGGAGTGCCGTCGACAACGAAGTTCTGCCCGCGTACAAGGCCTTTGCCGCTTTCATTGCGGCGGACTACGCGCCCCACGGACGCACCACGCTCAGCATTGCCTCGCTGGCCGGCGGCAAGGATCGGTATTTGAACGACATCCGCAGCCGCACCACCGTCAGCACTCTCACGCCCGACGAGATTCATCGGATCGGCTTGCGCGAGATCGACCGCATTCAGGCTGACATGCAGAGCATCGCGCACAAGGAGGGCTTCGCGGACCTCAAGTCGTTCCGCGAGTCGCTCGAGGCCAACACCAAGTACAAGCCGAAGTCCGCCGACGAGATCGTCGATGTGTTCCGCAAATACGTGGCCCAGATGCAGCCCAAGCTGCCGGACCTGTTCACCTTCATCCCCGGCTCGCCGGTCACCGTCGAAGCCATGCCGGATTTCCAGGCGGCCAATGCCACGCATTATCAAACCGGCACGCCCGACGGCAAACGCCCCGGCCGCATCGTCGTGGCTGTATCCAATTTCGCGCAACGTTCGCTCATCGACGATGAGGCCACGGCCTATCACGAGGGCATCCCCGGACATCACATGCAGCTCTCGATGGCGCAGCAACTCGTTGGTCTGCCCAAGTTCCGCCAACATTCCCAGAACTCCGGATACATCGAGGGTTGGGCGCTGTATGCCGAACAGCTCGGAAAAGAGGTCGGGTTCTATCAGGACCCCGTCAGCGACTACGGCCGGCTCTCGAGCGAATTGTTTCGCGCCGTGCGTCTCGTGGTCGACACGGGACTCCACTCCGAGGGGTGGACCCGCGATCAGGTGGTGGCTTTCTTCCGTCAGTCCGGCGCCATCGACGAACCCAGCATCCAAGCAGAAACGGATCGCTACATTTCTTGGCCGGCGCAGGCGCTCTCTTATAAACTGGGTCAACTGAAATTCCGCGAGCTTCGCGCGCGCGCGGAAAAGGACTTGGGCCGGAAGTTCGACATCCGCGTCTTTCACGACGAGATGCTCAGCGGCGGAGTTCTGCCGCTCGACCTCCTCGACGCCCGCACAATGAAGTGGATTCAAGCGCAGAAGCGCGGAATCAAATCGGCCGCAGCCAACTGAGTCGCGATTGCAGCTTGTATCCTTTGCCGCGCCTCGCGTCCGCGTGCCGGCGTCGTCGGAATCCGCTGGGTGAGTTTCGGCGGCGCGTTAAACCATCCTTCCGCGTCTCGGAACTAACTCCCGCAGTCCTTTTTTTCATCGTCATGAGTTCACTATGCACAATGTCTCGAGCGACACTCGCCGTACACGCTGGTGTGGCTGAACTACTAGCGTGACAACGCGCATGAAAACGCTCGCGTATTTCGCAATGACACTGGCTGCCTGCGCTCTGTCGAATGGCGCTGTGCGAGCTGCCGACGTTACCCCAGAGTACGAGCGCGCGGCTCACCAGCTGGCCGAAACTACCTGCGTAAACTGTCATGGCGTCAAAGGACGCAGCATCTCACCGACGTTTCCAAATCTTGCCGCGCAGACCGTGCCCTACCTGCAAGCCCAACTGCGCGCGTTTAGAGATCAAACGCGGGGCGACCCCGACGCGCTCACGTACATGTGGGGGATGGCATCGCAGCTCAGCGATGCGACGATCGAGGCCCTCTCTACCTACTACGCGGCGCAGCCACCTTCGCGGCCCAAGACCGGCGATGCAAATCTCATGGCCCGCGGCAAGCAGATCTTTGAAGAAGGTGTTCCTTCGCAGGGTATTCCGGCGTGCTCGAGTTGCCACGGCCCAGAGGCGCGCGGCAATGATATTTTCCCGCGGCTCGCCGGGCAGCACGCCGATTATCTGGTAAAGCAGGTGCTCGTTATTCAGAGCGCCTTGCGCGCCGCGCCGGTCATGCACGACGTGATCAAGGATCTTTCTCGGGATCAGATGCGCGCTGTCGCCACGTATCTCGAATCCCTGAGCCCCTGACCCGCGCGCGCAGGGGCAGACAACACCCCGAAGCGATCAATTGCGGACATTAGTAGCCGGGCCGCGCAGGGTGCCGCACAATAGCGCAAATGAATAACCGAAAGCCCGTCACCCTGCACCGCCTTCGCGACATGCGTGCCGCCGGCGACAAGATCGCCATGCTGACTTGCTACGACGCCGCGTTTGCGCGCGTCTTGGACGACGCCGGCGTCGACTCCCTTCTCGTAGGAGATTCGCTCGGCATGGTGTTGCAGGGGCGTCCGAGCACTCTCGGCGTTTCGATCGAGGAGATGGTCTATCATACTGGATGCGTGGCGAGGGGCAATCGCACGGCCTGGGTCATTGCCGACATGCCCTTCGGCAGCTACCAAGAGTCCGCCGAAATGGCCATGCGCCATGCCGCCCTCTTGATGCAGCAGGGCGCGCACATGGTGAAACTCGAGGGCGGCGGCTGGACCGCGCCCATCGTGCGCTTCCTCGTGGATCGCGGCGTTCCGGTGTGCGCTCACTTGGGTTTCACTCCTCAATCAGTGCATGCGCTCGGCGGCTATCGGGTGCAGGGGCGCGATGCGGCGGCGGCCCGCGTGCTGCGACAGCACGCCGAGGAACTTGCCGGCGCGGGGGCGGAGCTGTTGGTGCTGGAAATGGTGCCGGCGGCCGTCGCGCGCGATCTGACGAAGACGCTGTCGATCGCGACCATCGGCATCGGCGCCGGAGTCGGCTGTAGCGGGCAGGTGCTGGTGCTGCACGACATGCTGGGTGTGACGGGCGGTGAACCGCTGCATTTCGTGCGCAACTTCATGGACGGTAGCGCCAGTATCGAGTCCGCCGTCCGCCAGTATGTCGCCGACGTGAAGGGTGGACGATTTCCCGACGATGCGCTTCACAGCTTCTGACCGGAAATCGGCATGCAAATAATTCAGACGATTGCCGAACTGCGCGCGGCGACGATGAACCGGCGCAGGCTGGTGCTGGTCCCGACCATGGGCAACCTGCACGCCGGCCATTTGTCGCTGGTGAACGTCGCGCGGGAGCGCGGCGACTTCGTCGTGACCAGCATATTCGTCAACCGGCTGCAGTTCGCGCCGCATGAGGATTTCGCCACCTATCCGCGCACCTTGGAGCGCGACTGCGAACTATTGTCGGCGAGCGGCTGCGACGCCGTGTTCGCGCCGAGCGAGCGGGAAGTCTATCCGGAGGCTCAAGGCTACACGGTGCATCCGCCGCCGGAACTCGCCGATATTCTCGAGGGACAGGTGCGGCCCGGGTTCTTCACCGGCGTCTGCACCGTGGTGTTGAAACTGTTCAACATGGTTCAGCCCGCGGCGGCGGTATTCGGGAAGAAGGACTATCAGCAACTCTTGGTTGTGCGAAGCATGGTGCGGCAACTCGCGTTGCCGATCGAAATCGTTCCCGCGGAAACCGTGCGGGACTCGGGTGGTCTTGCCTTGTCATCCCGAAATGGCTACCTCGACGGACCGCAGCGGACCGAGGCGGTGCACCTGCATGCGGCGCTCTTCAAGCTGGCGGCCGCGGCCCGATCCGGCCGCAGGGATTGGCAGACCCTGGAGCGCGAAGCGCAGGCATTTCTCGGCGCAAGAGGCTGGCGGCCGGACTATGTGGCGATACGGCAGCAGAGCGATCTGCGCGAGCCGTCCAGCCTTGAGCCCTCGTCGCGCGAGCCCTCGATCAGCGAACCGTTGGTCGCGCTGGCCGCTGCCCGCTTGGGCAGCACGCGGCTCATCGATAACCTGGAGATCTGATCGGTGCGTGATTGCCGCCCACCACGCATCCGCGCCGCGCTCGCCGCGCTCGCGATCTGGATTTGTTCATCAGGGTTCGCTCCCGCGCCGGCCGATGGCCTTGCCTCGGCGCGCAGATCAATCGGCGAACTCACCCCCGAGGCGACGATCCACCTGGGCAAGACGGCCGACTGGGTCGCGATCACCGCCGACGCCGTATGGGTCGGAAGCACGGGGCCCTTCGCCGTGCATCGGATCGATCCGAAGACCAACAAACTCGCGGCGAGCATAACCCTGCCCGGCGAGCCGTGCGCGGGGCTCGCCACGGGTTTCGGGAGCCTCTGGATTCCCATGTGTACCGCGATGCCGTCGCTGGCCAAGGTGGACCTCGCCGGCAATCGCTTGACCGCGGTCTTCGATGTGGGTCCCGCGGCCGCTGAGGGCGGTATCACCACCGGTGCGGGCGATGTCTGGCTGATCGTCGACAAGGCAGGCACGCTCGCGCGAATCAACCCCGCGACCGGAGCGATCCGCCGGACCATCAAGGTGCCCGCGGGTTCCTACAATCCGCGCTTCAGCCATGGCCAGATTTGGGTGACTCGAGCCGAGGGTGCCGAACTTACCCAGGTCGACTCCGGCACCGGAGCGGTACTGGCGAGCGTGCGAACGGGTCCGAATCCTCGCTTCCTGACCGCGGCCGCCGGGGCGATTTGGACGCTCAATCAGGGCGACGGATCGTTGACCCGCGTCGACGTCAAGAGCCTCGAAGCCATGACCCTAGCCCTTGGCACTCCGGGTCACGGCGGCGACATCGCCGGCGGCGCCGGGATGGTGTGGACCACCATGCCAAGGGTGCCGCTCTCGGCAGTCGCTACTCGAACCCATACCCTCCAATGCCAGTGGGCAGGGCCCGGCGGAGATTCTCTTGGCATCGGATTCGATGCGATCTGGTTGACCGACTATCACGCCGGCACGATCGCACGAATCGCGCTCAAGGATGCGCTGACACACTGCGGTGCCGGGTAAAGCTTGGGAGATACGCCAGGGAGAACGGTCGCTCCATCCTCTCAATGCTTCGGTCGCCCAAGCGGAAGATTTGTCGGTGTGGCACATATTGCAAGCGTTCGGGATCTTCATCGCCTCGCTGGCCGCCGGGGTTATAAACTTGAAGGTATGGGCGCGCACGTTCACGTCCGCGATCGTTTGCTCGATTTTCGGCATATGACAGGCAACACACTCGCTGCCCGCACTCCCCGGTGCGTGATGGGTATGCGCTTCGAGCGTCGGCGCGTGGGGACCGTTCTGGGTATTCGGTCCATGACAGGTCAAGCAGATCTCCTTGACCGGCTTGATCAACATCGCGTCGTTCTCGGAACCGTGCGGGTCATGGCAGTTCACGCAGGTCACGCCGCGGGTGTACATCAAGCTCTGCACGAAGTCATTGCCTTGCATCCGGTTCTTGTGCGCGGTGCCATCGGGGAAGTGCGTAAAGGAAAGTTCGCCCAGCTTGTGGTCCTCGAGCTTCCAGAAGTCCACGAGCTTCTTCCCCATATGAAAGCCCACCGGCCAGTCATAGTATTTGCCATTGATCGGATTCGTTAGCGGCTGACCCTGCGAGTGGCATTGGATGCAGGTGTCATTGGCCTGCACGTAATCGAGTTTGATCGGATTGATGATGTTGGGCTTGCCTTGGTGCTCGACGTGATCACTCCCGGCGCCGTGGCACTTTTCACAGCCAACGTTCCACTCGGTGACTTTTTTGCTGGCGATGTCGTAATTGACCGAGTGACAGCCATCGCAGAGCGGGCCGGTGGGCCGTTGCATATTGTCGGCCGGGTAAAGCGGTGCCCACCAGTCGGTGCCGTTCTTCACGAAGTATGGCCGCCACAGTTTGTGGGTGACGTCCCATTGCGCGGGGAACACGAAATAATCGTCGCCCACTTGTTTGAAATAGCGCTGCTTCCACCTGCCTCCATAGGTAAGGGCGATTTCTTCTTTGGTAAAGGTTACCAGAGGATCCGGTTTCGAGAGATCCGGGATGATGGCTTGCGGATGCGCCTGCGCGTCCTGTACCACATTCGCCATGCGCGTTTTCTTCCAGCGATTGTAAATCCCGGTATGACAGTCTTTGCAAGCCGCCGAACCTACGTAATGCGCGGTGCCGAAGGTCGGCAATCTCTCCGTCGTCAGGTCTGGCGACATCGCGGCGACACGTGGCAGGTTTCGTAGGTACGCGCTCACTTGCCAAAGCTTGCGATCCGGCAAGTTCCAAGCCGGCATGCCCGTGTGCCGGATTCCGTTCTTGAGGTGGTAAAACAGCTCTCCATCGCTCATCTTCTGTACCGAAGCGCTGCGCAGATCCGGCGGTCGCGGATATTGGCCGCTGCCGATCTCCGACTTGCCCCCGCCGTCATACGCATGGCAAATCTCGCACTTCTGGGTGTATAGCCGGCGTCCCGCCTCCACGTCGGCACTTCCCGCCGTACTATCGACAGGATTATTCATCGATCTGAAGCTGGTTGGCACCGTGTAGTGCAACAACCATTGCGCCACGCCGGCCTCGAGGGCTGGTGCATCCTCACGCGTGCTCGATCCCTCCCAGACGATAAGAGCGCCGAGCCCCACGCCCAGCGAAACAATGATGAGGAGGCTGACTCCTACGGTCTTCAAAAACGCCTTGGAGTTCATGGATCAGTTTCGTGGTGGGCTTTGTGAGGAGCCTTCCGAGCGTGCAAACCGCGCGCGGTCTATCATTCTCTTCACTTCGGAACTCTCGTGGATGGGGATGAGCTCAAGATCAGGATGGCTGATTGCAAATACCCGGAAAATCTCATCGGCAAATGCCTGTCCTATGGTGGGCACATCGCTGAAATCGAATACGACCTTCTTGAAGAGTTCCATACGCGCCAATAATCGCTTCGCCTGGGAGCGCGATATCAAGTTCTCATTTCCATATCGAGCCAAGTTGACTGGCACTACGGTCTTGGTAAATCCGTATTCATCGCCGGATGTGAATTGGTTGAATATCTTGGTTGTACTTCTGGACGTATGATTGTTCAATTTCATCCAGACAAGAGTCCCGGTGCCGAGCTTGTTTCGCTCCAAAATCCAATCCTCGGCATCCGCGAATTTGTGAGTGAAAAAGACGGCGCCCGAGAGGATGTCAAATTGATCAAACATTCTGGAGGAAAAGAAAATTCCCTCGCCAGTGTGGCGTTTTGGATCCGTCGTGAGTTTTCCTTTCGCCAATTCAAGAATTGCATGACGTTCATCTAAAAGTCCCAATTCCGTTTGTATCTTGTTAAAAATCCCTACGCCGTTGTCTTGCACGACCATTTCCGTATTCACGGCATTGCGTCTAATTGTTATATAGATAGAGGTGCCAGCAGAATGGTCCAAGGCATTGTTGAACATTTCGGTAAAGCCGTAGTGCCAAATTGCAAGGACGTTTTCCGGCATATCTCCAATGACTTTGCTGACGTCAGCTCTCCACACTTGATCCTCCGCAAGGTCAGGTGCTATTGCGTAGGCTCTATCCCATTCGGCCAAGGTGGCTAACTTGCGGGTCCTGTTCCGAGTCTGGCCGGACTCCACAACGGCGCGCTCTGATTTCAACCGTTGAAGATGCTTGCTGACTGCCTGTCGGGTTATTCCGAAGTGGTCTGCAACAAATTTGGTCAGATCGCGCGGATGTTTTTCAAGATGTCCCAAAATGTACCTGCGAACATCTTCCCCTCTGGCGCGTGTTCTCTTTGCCACTTGCAACCTCAATGTCGTAGTTTGTCAATATAGGGCTTGACTTTGACAACCTTATTGTTCAACATTGTCAACCTTAAGGAAATCATTGTCAACTTTTTTGAACAAGCTACCTCCCGAAAGCGCGCACGGATCCTCGGCCTCCTGGTAGACACGACCGGCCGCCTCGGCACGTTGCCGCGGGAACGTTCAGCCCGACCGCGTGCTATCGTGTAACAATGCTGACGGTTTCGGACTCCGGATCGAAGACGATCTGGGCCTCGCCGCGCTTGAGCTGGGCGATGACCCGCTCCACTTTCTCCTCGAGCGAGTGTTCTCTTTCTCCATAGTCGGTTCCCTCGCGAAGCACGAAGGACTCGACCACGGCGCGCAACAGGTCCGGCGCCAGCTCGCCGTAAGGCACCACCACGGATTCGCGCGGCGCTGATTCGCGCGGCTCGGATTCTCCCCGCTCCGATTCGTCAGGCTCGCAGCCCATTCAGGTGCTCGGCCGCCGCGCCAGCCAGGTATCGAGATGCCCCGCGAATGCATTGCGATTCGCCTGCGTGAGCGGCGGCGGGCCGCCGCCGACATTGCCGCTGGAGCGCATCGTGTCCATGAAATCCCGCATGCCCAGAATTCCGCGGATGGTATCCGGCGAATAGCGCTCGCCGCGCGGATTGAGCGCTTGCGCGCCTTTTGCAATCACCTCCGCGGCGAGCGGGATGTCGGCGGTGATGACCAGATCCCCCGCCAGCACGCGCCTGACGATCTCGCCATCGGCCACATCAAAGCCGGACGAAACCTGGACCGCCCGCAAGCTCGGGATCCTTGGAATTTGCAAGGGTTGGTTTGCCACCAGCGTCACGGACACTCCGGTGCGCTCGGCGGCGCGAAACAGGATTTCTTTGATGACATTCGGACAGGCATCCGCGTCGACCCAGATACTAGACGCCGCCACGTTCGACCCTCGCTAGGCGTACCTGCAGAAGGATACCGCATCATATGCGTGAAACGTGACTAGCGGCCCACTTAACGGTGCCCAGACATTGCGACAAGTCACAAGCCGTCTGTGCGGCTGCACGCAGTATGTGATCACGCTCGGTTGCGACGTGCTCACGTAGGGAGATGACTGCGATGACAAAACACACACGACTGTTCCGCCCGCTAATGTCGGCAACCCTGTTGACCATAATGGGCAGCGGTGCCGCCATGGCCCAGCTGGTCAGCGATTCCAACGCAAACACCAAGGCAGGCACCAGCGCACTCCCCGTCAATGCGAGCGGCGTGGGCAACTCGGTATTCGGCGACGCGGCGATGTTTACCAACTCGAGCGGCAGCAACAACACGGCCTTCGGTCTGGACGCGCTGTATTCGAACACGATAGGCAAGGGCAACGCCGCGCAAGGCGTGAACGCGCTCTACAGCAACACCACGGGCATCCGCAACGTCGCAATAGGCAACAACGCGCTTCTCCATGGCTCCACGGGCAGCTACAACGTCGCCTTAGGGTTTAATGCCGGCTACAACCAGACGACGGGCAACGACAACATCTATTTCTCCAACGTCGGTGTGGCCGGCGAATCGCAGACCTTGCGTCTGGGCACGCAGGGCAGCGCGGGCGTCCTCGGCTCAGGCGTCCTGACGGCCTACATCGCCGGTGTCGCAGGAACGCAGGTCACCGGAACCCCGGTCTATGTAACATCGAGCGGGCAACTTGGGACGGGGGCACCGATCGTCGGACCGGCCGGTCCCGCCGGACCCACGGGTCCGCAAGGACCCGTCGGCCCGCCAGGAGGCACGGGCGCGACAGGTGCCGCTGGAACGCCAGGGGCCGCGGGCCCGATGGGTCCGGCCGGAACTGCTGGGGCAATGGGTGCAACTGGGCCGGCTGGTTCACAGGGCGTGAAGGGAGACACCGGTGCAACGGGATCTGCGGGAGCCACCGGTCCGGCGGGCGCTCAAGGTCCTGCCGGTTCCAACGGCTGCGCCGTCAAACCGACGCCGGCGCAAGCCGCCTTGAAACTGTGGAATAGATGTGTGGTACCCGTGGGCCTATATCCTCAGGGAATCGCCTTTGATGGCACCCACATGTGGGTCACCAACGGCATAGGCTACTCCGTGACCGAATTTGATACCGCGGGCAATGTGTTGGGTACCTTCGGCGTGGGTTCAGCTCCAAGTGGAATCGCCTTTGATGGCACCCACCTGTGGGTCGCCAACGGCGGATCCAATAATATGACGGAGCTCGATACCGCGGGGAATGTGTTGGGTACGTTTGCCGTGGGCACAACTCCATATCAGATCGCATTTGACGGCGTGAATTTATGGATCACCACCTGGGGAGGAAACATCGTCGTTGAGGCCGATACGGCGGGCAATGTCCTGGGTACGTTTGCAGCGGGCCCGATCACAGGAGGCGTCGCATTTGATGGTACTCATATTTGGGTCACTTACCGTGGAAGTAATTACGTCAAGGAGCTCGACACATCGGGCAATGTTTTGGGAACCTTTGTCGTAGGTTCGGGCCCCGACGGCATTTTATTCGATGGCGCCCATATTTGGGTCTCCAATTGGGATAGCAGCAACGTGACGGAACTCGATACGTCCGGCACCGTCATCGGGACTTTCAACGCGGGTTCAACCCCGGTGGCGCTCGGCTTCGATGGCACGCACCTTTGGGCCGCCGGTTACCAGAACAACTACGTAACCGAACTCGACATGGCGGGCAACATCGTCGGCACCCTTAACGTGGGCTCGGCGCCGTTGGCGTTTGCCTTCGATGGCACGCATATTTGGGTTCTCAACAATGGGAGCAACAACGCCACCAGACTGTGAGGCCCCGCCTCACGCGGTCGATCAGCGATTCCCCGCCTCGCCCTGCGCCGCGAGCGAGACACGCATCGCCGCGTCGTCGCCGTCACGCTGCTCGCGCCGGTCCGCGGCATGCCGTTCGTCCGTGCGAAAGCGCTCCACGACCCGGCTCAAGCTTTCGGCTTCGACGCGTTTTTCGCTCCATAGCGCCCGCCGCTTCTCGTACTCGGCCCGCGCAGCGTCGAGGTTCCTCAGATGCTGGCGCACCGCCTCGCCGAGGCGATCCAGGAAGGTGCGGTAGTTCTGCAATTTGACCGCATCAATCGCGCCGGCACCTTGCGCGGAATTGCGCGCGTACTCGTCCCGATAGGATTGCAGCTGCTCGAGCTGACGCTCGAGCTCGGCCACCTTGCGGGCGGCTTCGCCCATGGAGCGGGCCAAATCCTTGGCCGAGGTGGAGGCAATTTCTTGGATCGGTTCGAATCGTTTCGATTTCTTCATTGGCGGAGCACTATCGGCCCGTTGACGCGACCGGCGCCGCGAACTGCGTCACGAGTTGCTTAAGGTCCGCGTAACTGCGCTCGATTCCCACCGGCTCGTACATGTCCTGACGCAAAAATTCGAGCATTTTCGGCCATTGCTCCACCGCCAGATCCACGCGCGCATCGGCGCCGCGTCGATACGCGCCGACTGTGATGAGGTCGCGGTTTTGCTGATAAGCAGAGTATACCTGCTTGAAACGGTTCGCGAGATCGAGTTGCTCGCGCGTCGCGATCTGATGCATGGCGCGACTGATGGAGGCCTCCACGTCGATGGCCGGGTAAAGTCCGTTCTCCGCCAGCCGGCGCGACAGCACGATGTGTCCGTCCAAGATGGCGCGCGCGGCGTCGGCGATCGGATCGTTCTGGTCGTCGCCTTCGACCAGCACCGTATAAAACGCCGTGATCGACCCGACTCCGCGATCACTGTTGCCGGCGCGCTCCACCAACTGCGGCAGACGCGCGAACACCGACGGCGGATACCCTTTGGTCGCCGGCGGCTCGCCGATGGCGAGGGCGATCTCTCGCTGCGCCTGCGCGAACCGGGTCAATGAATCGAGCAGCAGCAATACCTTGAGGCCTCGATCCCGAAAATACTCCGCGATGGCGGTGGCCAGCCACGCGCCGTGCAGGCGCATGAGGGGCGGGTTGTCGGCCGGCGTGGCGACGACCACGGCGCGGCGCATCCCATCCGGTCCCAAGGTGTTGCTCACGAAGTCCTGCACCTCACGGCCGCGCTCGCCGATCAGTCCAACCACGGTGACGTCGGCCTTGGTATAGCGAGTCATCATGCCGAGCAGCACGGACTTGCCCACGCCGGATCCGGCGAACAAGCCGATACGCTGTCCGCCGCCGACGGCGAGCAGCGCGTTGATCGATCGCACGCCCACGTCGAGCGGATCGCGGATCGCGCGCCGCATGAGAGGATTCAATGGTTCTCCCGTCAGCGACACGCGATCGGTGCAGTTGAGCTCGCCGAGGCCATCGAGGGGCCTTCCGGCGCCGTCCAGCACCCGCCCGAGCAATGCATCGCCCACGGCCGCGGATGACTCGCTATGCGTGGGAATGACCCGGGCGCCGGGCATCACGCCGCGGACATCGCCGGTGGGCATCAAGAACAATTTATCGCCCGAGAATCCCACCACCTCCGCTTCGATCTGCCTGCCTTCCGCGGTATCCACCAAGCAGCGGCCGCCCACCGCGGCCTCGCAGCCCACGGCCTCGAGCGTCATGCCGACCATGCGATTCAGCGTCCCTTCGACGACGATTTCGGCGGCATCGGCCATGCGCTCGCGCGCTTGCACCAGCGTTTCGGCCCATCGCTTGGGACGCAGCCGCTCCACGGGAGCGCCGCTCATGAATGGAACTCCCTCATGGATTGTTTCCGCCGCGCGCGCCGGCGGCGTGACGCTCCGTGCCCAGCAGCTCGCTCAAAATGGCGCCGAGCCGAGTTTCCAATCGCGCATCGATGCGCGACGTGGAGGTGGTGATTTGACATCCGCCGCGCGCCATCACCGGATCTTCGACGATTGCCCACGCCCGCTCGCTCTCGGTGGGCGCGAGGTGCTGGCGCACCACGGCGGCGTCCTCCGGATGCAAATGCACGCGCACCTCGCGGGCGGCGACCGGCAAGGCGGCGATGGCTTCGCGAATGATGCCGATGATTTGCGTGGGATCGGTCTTGAGTTCGCGGCGCACGATTTGCCGCGCCAGGGCCATGGCCAGGGTCAGGAGCTCGCGCTCCACCTCGGCATCCAATACTTCGAACGGTTTGGCCAGGTCGTAGAACATGCCGGCCAATCGGTCCACCTGAGCGCGAACTTCCGCGCGCCCGGCCTCGCGGCCTTCGGCGAGCCCCTGCTCGAACGCCTCCTTATGCGCCTCGGCTTGCAGGTCGGCGAGTCCGCCCACGGTGGCCATGTTCCGCATGGCAAGCGGGCTCCCCATATCGGGAGCGCTCCACAGCTGGGCTTGGTGAGCGGCGGATTTGGCTTGGGCGTCAGACAAAATCGCCTCCGCCCTTGCCGCCAAGGCTGATGGTGCCTTCTTCGGCCAGGCGCTGCGCAATGACCACGATTTCCTTCTGCGCCGCCTCGACATCCGTGAGTTTTACCGGACCCCGCGCTTCCATGTCGTCCTTGAGGATTTCCGCGGCCCGCTTGGACATGTTCTTCAAGATCTTTTCCTGCACTTCGGGTTCGGCGCCGCGCAGCGCGACCGCCAGCGTATCGGAGCCCACTTCACGCAGCAGCGCCTGAATGCCGCGATCGTCCACATCCAACAGATTGTCGAATATGAAGAGCAATTCTTTGATCTGCTGGTGCATCTCGCCGTCGGCCTTTTCGATCTTGCCGAGCTCTTCGCCGCTCTTGTCGCGTTCCATGGCATTCAAGATGTTGGCCACCGTGCGGGCGCCGCCGATACGCCGCAGCGCCGCGGGAGGCGCGGCATTGGCCTGCTTCTCGACCAATTGATCGAGTTCCGTCAGGGCGGATTGCGGCACTTCGTTCAAGGTGGCGATGCGCATCAACACTTCGGTCCGCAGGGCCTCGGGCAGCAGCGGCAGGATGGTGGCCGACTGCTCGGCCTCGAGATGCGACAGCACGATGGCGGCGATCTGCGGATGTTCGCCGCTGATGATTTGCGCGACGGCCTTCGATTCCATCCACTTCAGCGACTCGATGCCTTGACCGGTCTGGCCCGTCGTCACGCGATCGAGCAGCATGTCGGTCTTCTGCTTGCCGACGGCCTGAGTCAACACCCGTCGCACGAAGTCCTGGGATCCGCCGGCGATATTTGCCTTCGAGTCGGCCACTCCGATGAACTTGTCGAGCACGGCGGTCATCTGCTCGCGCGATACCTCCTTGAGCTCGGCCATCGCGATTCCCAATTTCTGGACCTCGCGCGCATCGAGCTGCTTGAGCAAATTGGCGGCATCCTGCTCCCCCAAGCTCATCAACAAGATGGCGGCGCGCTGCGTCCCGGCGAGTTCCTCGGGCTTGCTAGCCATCCGCGGAGACCCATTCCTTCACGACCTGCGCCGCACGTCGCGGGTCCTGCCCGACCAGGGTTCGCGCGGCCGCGATCTGCTGCTCGAAGCTGGGAGCGAGTTTGATGGCCTTGCCGCCCTGCCCTGAAAGGCTCACGCGATCGCCGTCGAGATCGCCGGCATCGCCGCCGGGGCCGGTGAGGCGAGGCGAGGATCTGGTCAGGGATTTCATCAAGGGCCGCAAAACCAGGAATGCCACCAACAATACCAGTGCGGCACCCACGATTTGCTTGGCCAGCTGCTTGATCCATGGCGTGTCCCACAACGGCGGGCCGTCCACCGGTCCGATCGGCGCGCTGCCCTTGAAGGCTTGATTGAGCACGTTCAATTGGTCGCCACGATCCTCCTTGAGCCCGATGGATTCTCGCACCAGTTGCGTGAAGCGCTTGATGTCGGTGTCGCTCAAGGGCGCCGTGGTGATCTTGCCGTCCGCATCCGTTTTCTGCCAATCATCGAGCACCACGCCGACATTGAGGCGCTTCAAAACGCCCACAGGCTGCTTCACATAGGACAGCGTGCGGTCGACTTCGAAGTTGCGTGTGCTGCGCTGGGCGCTCGAACTGGGCTCGCTGCTCGCAGCCGTCGACTGCGCGGCGCCGGCGGGCGCGGGGTTCCCCGGCGTGGCGGCGCCCGGAATCGCGGGCGCGCCCGAGGTGCCCGGCGGTTGATTGCTCAGGGCTCCCGGAATGCCTTCCGACCCCGCCCCGCCCTTGCGTTGCTCATTGCTGGTCTGCTCGCTGCGCACCGCCGTCTTTTGCGGATCGTAGTTCTCGCGCGTCTCCTCGGTGACGGTGAAATCCATGTCGGCCGTGACGGTTGCCCGCACGCGTCCGGGTCCGATCATGGGTTCGAGCATTTCGATGATGCGCCGCTGATAACTTTCCTCGAGCTTGCGCGTGTACTCGAACTGGCGGGTGCTGGCCGCCTGCTCGGCATTTTCATCCGGAGAATTGAGCAAGGTTCCCGCCTGGTCCACCAGCGTCACGTCGCTCGCCCCCAATTCCGGCACGCTCGAGGCCACCAAGTGCACGATCGCGGCGACCTGGCCCGGCTCGAGACGCCGGCCGGGATACAGCTGCAGCATCACGGATGCGGTGGCCTTGCGCGCGTCGCGCAGGAACACCGTGGGCTTGGGCAGGGCCAAATGAACGCGCGCGGTCTGCACGCCTTGTACCTTGACGATGGTGCGCGCCAATTCCGTCTCGAGCACGGACTGGTAGCGCGCGCTCTCCATCAGGGAGCTGGAACCCAATGCGGATTCCTTCTGAATCATCTCGATTCCCATCGAGTCGCTTTGCGGCAGGCCCTGGCTCGCCAGGCGAATTCGCGCCACCTGCACTTTGGATTCCGGCACCGAAACCGCGCCCGACGGATTGAGCTTGTATTCGATTCCGGCCGCCGTCAGTGCATCCATGACCTGACCGCTCTCGCGCTCCGACAGCTGCCCATAGAGCACCGTGTAATTTTGTCCCTGCGACCACAACACCAGCCAGATCGCGGCGGCAACGGCGGCGGCAACACCGGCGAGCAGGCCGACTTGCTTCAGAGCCGGAACCGTCTCGAGCAAACCGCGCGGAGGGGAAGGTACGATGTCAGCCATGGGTTAAGCCTCGCGGTCGATCAGACCGACATATTCATCACTTGGGTATAGGCGTCGACGAGCTTGTTTCGCACTTCGGTCATCGCATGAAAGGCCAATCCCGCTTTCTGCACTTCCAGCATCACTTTCGTCAGGTCGACGCTCTTGTCGCCGGCTTCATAGGCGTCCGCCAGCGAAGTCGCCTGGTTTTGCATGGCGGCGACGTGATCGATGGAATTCTTCATCAGATTGGCGAAATCGGAGGGCTGCGCGGCCGCGCCCGGCGATTCGGCGATGCCGGAAGCACGCGCCTGCAGCGAGCGCATTTCCGCCAATACTTGTTGAATTTGCATGCTGCTCATGGCTCAGACCGCCATGACTTGCTGGTCGTGCAGGCGCGGCACGGTGACGCCGGCGGCTTTGAACTGCTGCAGCTTGTGGCGCAAGGTGCGTGGGCTGATCCCTAAGCGTTCGGCGGTCAGTTTGCGGCTGCCTCCGGTCACGCGCAGAGTCGCCAGGATCAGCTCGCGCTCGCGCTCTTTCAAATCATGATCGAGGCCGGCTTCCTGCGCGCGAATCGGCGCCGCAGCCTGAGCGCCCGCCGTCAAGGCCGGTTCCGTCGCGGGAGCGCCGACTTCCGCAGCGACGCCCGTATCCAGATCCGCCGCATGGATGATCCCGCCGGAAGCGAGCCAGGCCGCCCGCTGCACGATGTTGGTCAGTTCGCGCGCATTGCCCGGCCAGTCATGCTGCAGCAATTTGCGTTCGGCGCCGGCGCTCAGGCTCAAGGCCGCCTGGCCGCCGCGCGCGCAGGCCTGCATGGCGCGTCGCGCCAGCGGCAGAATGTCGCCGCGGCGCTCGCGCAACGGCGACAGCCGCAGCGACATGACATTGAGCCGGTAGTAAAGATCGCCGCGAAAGCGCGCGGCGCGCACCTCCTCGGGTAAATCGCGGTTCGATGTCGCGATCAAGCGCACATCGAGACTGATGGTGCGGCTGCTGCCCAGGCGCTCGACCTCGCGCTCCTGCAGCACACGCAGGATTTTTGCCTGCAGTCCCAGATCCATTTCGGAGATCTCATCCAGCAGCACGGTGCCGCCCTGCGCCTGCTCGAATTTGCCGGCATGCGCTCCGAGCGCGCCGGTGAAGGCGCCCTTTTCGTAGCCGAAGAGGGTGGCCTCGAGCATGTTCTCGGGGATCGCCGCGCAATTGATGGCCACGAAGGGTGCGGTCCTTCGTGCCGAGTTGTCTCGGATAAAACGCGCGTACATTTCCTTGCCCGTGCCGCTTTCGCCGGTGATGAGCACCGTGGCGTCGTTCTCCGCAATCTTGCGCGCCAGGCAGACCAGACGCCTGGACTCCGGATCGACCGCGATCAATTCGTTCGGCACGACCCGCAGCGCCAATTGACGCCGCGCCATCTCGATCAGCGCCTGCGCATCGAAGGGTTTGACGATGTAATCCGTCGCCCCTTCGCGCATTGCCGCCACCGCCTGGGCGACGGTGCCATAGGCGGTCATCAACACCACCGGCAGATCCGGCCGCAGCCGTTTGATCGACGACAGCAGCTCGTAGCCATTGGGGCCCGGCATCTGCACATCCGAGATCACCAGCGCGATCTCGTCGCTCTGCAGCAGCTGCAACGCGCCGGGGGCATCCGCTGCCGAGAGCGCCGATAGATCGGCGGCCCGCAGCGTGTCGACCAAGGCCTCGCGCAGCGCGGCGTCGTCTTCGACCACCAGGACCGATTCGTTTGCGTTACTCATGCATTTTCCTCTGCCGGCAAATCCGCCGGTAAATCAATGATGAAGGTGGCGCCCGGGGCGCCGCCGGCGCTTTGCGCCAATGCGACGCTGCCCTGATGCGCCTCGACCACGGACTTGACGATCGCGAGCCCTATGCCGTTGCCGCGCGCCCGAGTGGTAAAGAACGGCTCGAAAATTCGCTCCCGAATGTGCGCCGGAACGCCGGGACCATTGTCGCTCACGACGATTTGCGCCCGGCCGCCTGCGGAGCGGCGCGCCAGCAGCTCCAAATCGAGATCGGCGCTCGCCGCTTGAAGTGCGTTGGTGGCCAGGTTCAGCACCGCGGACACGAGCGACGGCGCGTTGGCGCGCACCATGAGATCCGGCGCCTCGGTTCTGATGGTCAAGCGGATCCCGCGCCGCAATGCCGGCCGCAGCCACTGCGCCACTTGTTCCAGCAGCGCGCTCACGCTCACCGCTTCGCGGGCCGCACCGCCGTGCGCGAACGCCAGCATGTCATTCACCAGCTTGTCGAGCTGCTTGAGACTGCCGGCCGTTCTTTCGGCGCAGCGCCCCAGATCTTCCACGCTGCGCCCGGGCAACGTCATTTGCGAGGCGTACAGCAACGCGGCCGCCAGGGGCGTGCGGATCTGGTGCGCAAGGCCCGCCGCGAGTTCTCCGAGAGTCAGCAGGCGCTGCTGACGCGTCAGGAAAACCTGCATCAGGTGCGATTCGGTCACATCCGTCAGCAACGCCACTTCGCCGCCGGTCTGCAATTCGCGCCGCGAGATATTGACGAATCGACCGCTGCGAAGCTCGCATGGCGAGCCGACGGCGCCGTTCGAGACCGACGCTCGCTCCATCACTGTAGTGAAGGACTGCCCCAGCAGGGGCTCGCCCAACAATTCGCGCGCGGCCGGATTGTATTCTTGAATCTCGCCGCCGAAATCGAGCACCAGGACGCCGCCCGGCAGCCCCGTGATCAGCGCTGACAGGCGAGCCGCCAAATGCTCCTTGCCCGCGTGTGCTTCGCCCAATTCGGCGCGCAATTGCGCGACCTGAGTGCGCAACGAGTCGAAGGCATCGGAGAGTTGTACCGACACCGAACCGAAGGCGAGAAACGCCGCCTGCAATTCGGAGCGCCGGTTTTCGATCAGCTCGATTTTGGTGGATGCCATGCGGAAGAAGAAAGCAACTTCCGTGCCTTGGCGGTATTTGCTCTTCCGATCAACCAGTTACGCCGAACCCACGAATGCCCCGGATCGGAAAGCAACGGCCGGCGAAGACCAGCGTCAATAATCCGTCAGGCACTCAACCGGTATTTGCGCAGCTTCTCCACGAGCGTGGTGCGCCGCATGCCGAGCAGCCGCGCCGCTTCGGCGACGGTGCCGTCGGCTTCCACGAGCGCCTTGCGAATGAGTCCGACCTCGATGGCCGAGAGGTGATCTTTCAAATCCATGCCGCCGCTCGGCAATTCGAAGCCCTGCAGCTCCCCCGCCAGTTCAGGTGCGCAGTTCTCGGCCGCATCCTCGACGGCCGCATCCTCGACGGCCGCGTCCTCGTAGTTCGTGTCCGTATAGAGCGTCTCTCCGGTCTCGAGCAATTCCTCGAGCAGCGCCGGGGAGGCGCTGGCCGTTTTGCGCGCGCCGCGCGCCGGCGGCGCGAGCGTCAAGCCGCTGCCGAACCATGCCGTTGTCCCCATGTTGCGGTACCGCTCGGGCAGGTCGGCCGCCTTGACGGTCTGTTCCGGAAACAGAATGGCCAACCGCTCCAAGAGATTCGCGAGCTCCCGCACATTGCCCGGCCAGGGGTTGCGTGCCAGACAATTCATTGCATCCTTGTCCAGGCGAATGCGGCGTGTACCTTGTCCGTGGCGCTGCACCAGGTGGTCGATCAATACCGGCAGATCCTCGAGCCGCTCCCGCAAGGGCGGCATCTGCACGGGAAATACGTTCAGGCGGTAGAACAGATCCTCGCGGAACCGTCCGGCACCGATGGCGGCATCCAGGTCGCGGTGCGTCGCCGCGATGATGCGCACGTTGCAGCGAATGGTCCGATTGCTGCCGACGCGCTCGAAACTGCGCTCCTGCAGCACGCGCAGCAGCTTGACCTGCATTTGCAGCGACATGTCGCCGATTTCATCGAGAAACAGCGTGCCGCCTTCGGCAAACTCGAACCGGCCCAGGCGGGTGGACAGCGCGCCCGTGAACGCGCCCTTTTCATGGCCGAACAGTTCGCTCTCCAAGAGGTCGGCCGGTATGGCACCGCAATTCACCGGCACGAATGGATGTCCCGACCGGCCCGACAGCTCGTGAATGTGGCGCGCCACCATTTCCTTGCCGGTGCCGGACTCGCCGAGTATCAGCACATTGGTATCGAACGGTGCGACCTGCTCGATGAGCCGATGTACGTCGCGCATCGGGCGCGAAGTGCCGCTGGGACGAAAGCGATGGGTTCCGGGCTGCGTCGGGTGCCCGCTGCGAACGTTCTGCGCCTGGTGCAAAACAGCCGACAAGCGGCGTTGCTTGACGGGCAGGTCCAGGTGGAACCACGCCAGGTCGCCGCTGGTCTCCGCGATTTTCGGCAATCCGTCGTTGCTCAAATAGATCAGTGGCAGCGGTTGAGGCATGGCGCGCAACTGGGCCACGAGTTCGGGACCGATTTTGGCAAACGTCTCCTTGCCGATGATGACGGCAATGCAATCCTGCGACGCGCTGTGCGGGGATTGCCGCAATTCCGTCAGGTCGCGGACATGGAGCGGCTCCAGATCCAAAAAACGCAGCAGCGCTTGCAGGCTGCGCGCCTCCGAATCCGAGGATTCGATCACAATAACTTTCGCATCTGTCACGAATCGGGACTCCTTCCCATGATCAAAGTGTGACGGAGTCCACAGATCTCTGGTTCCGTCTTACATAACGCTTCTAAGTCTTTGACATCGTTCAATCAATGTCACGGCGAGATACATACTAACTGATGAACTTGAGAGAAAAGCAGTTGGCAAATCCCCGTTAAATGAGTAGGGGGATCTCTCAAGATCCGCTGCGAGGATTTGCTAGTGCGATCTAGTGTGCGGCGAGCCGGGCGCCCGCCACGAGCCGACGATGGTGCCGAAAGATGAGCTTCTCGAGCAACTCCACCACGGCATCGCTCAATCCGCTGAAGCGCAGTTGCAAAACTCGCGCGTTTTCCACCATCCTTTCGCCGGCGACGATGCAGGGAATTTTCATCGACTGCGGCAGGGCCGGATTGATATAGACAGCCAGCAGACCGGTGCTGCCTATGCCGAGCGCCTCGTCACCGAACCATTCGAGCGCGCGCGACGACAGCCTGACCCGCTGCGGCGGCGGCAATGCGCTGTGACGCACGGCGAGTTCGGCCGTCAAGCGCAGCAGGATGTTCATCTTGAATTCCAAGCGCTGCAGCTCGTGTACCAGCGCGGGCGATTCATCTTTGAGGGCTTCGTGAACCCGCACGTCGTCGAGCGAGGATTCGGCGCCGAGCAGCTGCTGGTTATCGGCATTGAGGCGCGCGAGCGGCAAACCCTCGGCGAGCGGACCCGCAGTCCACGCCACGGGCAGCGAATCTTCGAATATCAGACCATCGCCGAGGAATGACTCTGGCATGGCTCTCCGCCTTGAAAACTCGAATGTCCCTTAGAACCGCGGCCCGGCGAGCTGCCGCCGCGGCCCTAACGCTGCTGCCGGGTGTTCGAATAGGCAACGACCGCGCGCCGCCCGACTGCCGCCAGGTCCAAGGCCTCACCTTTGTCGCGCCGATGATGCTCCATCAAGCCGATCGCCCGGTCGTTCAATTCCGCAATTTGCCTGAGCACGGTGTGATCGCCTGCGCTCAAGACTTCGCGCCTCGAACGAGCGGACTGTAGCAGCCGCAGGCGCTCCGCGTCGAGAACCGCCACGGACTGCAAGTCACCCTGGTCGATCGCCCACAGCACTTCATGCGACACTTCCAGCGCGCGCTCCAGCACCGGATCGCAGCCGAGGGCGGTCATCGACCGTCGGCGACGAGTGGATCCCAGCCGGTCTTCACCTGGTGCACCAGGGCGGCCACTTCGGCCACCAGCCGCCCGTCGCTCGTGACATTGGCCAACGTCAGCCGATTGAGCATGTACAGATACAGGTCGCGTAAATTCGCGGCGATCTCCCGGCCACGCTCCATGTCGAGCGTGCTGTTCAGCTGATTGATCAAGCGGATCGCCCTGCCCAGGGCTTTCCCCTTGGCGACAACTTCGTTGAGCGGCCGGTTGTCTTTGATCCGTTCCATGCATCCTTGCGCAATTGCGAGCTGCGACAGGATCTGCTCGAACATGATCTGTACCAATCTTGCGGGACTGGCGTCGGCGACGAGGCCGTGGCTGTTGACCGCGCGGTACTGGGCGGCTCCCGATTGCGAGTACATGGGTCGCGTCACGTGTTCAGATTGCCGCTGCTCAAGTTGCTGTTCGAGCCTGAACTGGTGGCCTGATTCGGGTTGAATTCGGCGGTCAGATAGGTCTGAGTTTGCTTGAGCTGCGCGACCGCGGCATCCATCGCGTTGTATTCCCGCGTCAGCGTGGTCGAGTACGTCGCCAATCGCGCGGTCAGCGCCGACTGCTCCTTTGCAACACTGCTCAAGCTCGACTGCAGGCCCTGGTTGATCGTATCGAGCAAGCCGCCGGGCCTCGTGTAGCCATCGATGAGATTGGCGAGCTGGGTCGCAATTCCGCTGGAGCCGCCCAGCAAATTCCCGATCGAGGCCAGACTCGCGGTCAGTGCATTGCCCAAAGTCGTGTCGTTGGTATCGTAGCTGCCGCCGGCGTTGGCGGTGATGCCGAGATCGGCCAACGATTTCACGCCGCCCGGGCCACCGGAGGTGACTTTATCGAGGATATTTGCCAACTGATTCTGGAACGCGCCGAGCGTGGGATTGCCGTTCAACGGACCCGCCGTCTTGGTCGTTGGATCATAACCGGTCAGGGTATGTATGCTGCTGAGCACACCGTTCAACGCCGTCACGAACTTGGCGATCGAGGCTTGCGCGCCGGTCGTATCCGGACTGATCGACACGGTCGTCGGCGTGTTGGGGGCCGACGCCAGCAGCAAATTGAGGGTCACGCCGGTGATGGCCTTGCTCACCTGGTTGCTGGCGCTCGTCGCGGGGAAGCCGTTGATCGAGAAGCTCGCATCTTTAGCGGCCTGGGTCGTGGTCAGATTCGTCAGCGTCGACAAGCCGCCGTCGCCGCCCGACTGGGTGACCGTGATCGCGTTGGCGGCACCCGTGGCGGTTCCGGCGAGTATCAGGCGGGCACCGTCGCTCGTCGTAATGATGCTCGCCGTCACGCCGGGATTATTCGCCGCTGAATTGATCGCGGAGGCAATGCCCGCCAGCGTGTTGTCGGAGGCGTCAATGTTGATCAAAGTCGAGGCGCCGCCCACCGCAATGGTCAACGACCCGGTGCCCACCACCGTCGCGGCGCTCGCATAGTGTTGCGAGGTCAGTGTCGCCGCGGTAGCGAGGTTACCCACCAACAGCGAGTATTGGCCCGCAACGGCGTCGGGAGTCGTGGTCGCCGAGGCAATGGTCTTGTCGGCGACGGTGGCCGCGAATCCCGCCAACTGACGGTGGTCCTCGAGGGCCGGCAGCGCCAATTTGAGAGTATCAATCGCACTGGTGAAAGTACCGTAGGCCGACACCTGCGCGTCCAGTGAATTCTGCTTGTTTGTGAGCTGGTCGGTCTGTGCCGCACCGTACGCCGACGTGAGCGCCGAGACGATGCCGCTGATGTTCAGCCCCGATCCAATGCCGGTGGAGGTGATCAGTGCGTTCGCGCTGGTGGGTGTCGTGACTGAACTCATAGCATTGTGTGTCCACGCATTAGATTGCTCAATCTATCGGCAAATTCCAGCAAAGCTTAAGCAAGCGGCGTACCAACCTTGGCTGCCATCGAGCCCGGCTGATGATGATCAAGCCTCGCTGTTGACGATCAAGCCCGGCTGTTGACCAGGACGCCCGAAATACCGAGGCTGCGCGCCAGTGCGGCAAACTCGCTGGCGGAAAATTCCCCGACGACCTGGCCTGTCGCGGGATTGATCTGTTGGATGAGCTTGTCGTCCGAGTCGGGTGCGACGCGAAACAGATCGGGCTTGCCCGAGTCGTTGAGGAACTTATTGAGAAAGGTGACCTGGTTCTGAAGGTCCGTGTTGCCTGTGTTGGCGGCCGCTTTATCGGCCGTTGCCGGCCGCAAGGCCGCAGGCGTTGCCGCGGCTTTGCCGCTTGGCGGCAAGGTCTTGCCGCCGTGTTGAATCGTCACTGTCGTTGGCGCCTGACTTCCGTGCACGAGGCCCGCCGCCGATATCTTTACCGGCTGTCCATCGCTCGCCATACATTCACCTATTTACCTTAATGCCGAGTGCGCGAAACTCCTTCCGCTCGATCTACCTCACCTAAGACCACGGCCCGGGCCTGTTCTGGCCCGAGCCGTGGTTTTATCTTCCACTACTTCAAAATATCGGCTGTTACGCCAAAAGCTTGAGGATCAGCTGGGGCTGCTGGTTGGCCTGCGCCAACACCGAGATGCCCGCCTGTTCCAACACCTGGGCCTGAGTCAATTTCGCCGTTTCAGAGGCAAAGTTCGCATCTTGAATCGTGCTGCGCGACTGAGTCAGGTTCTGAGCCGTTGACGTCAGGTTGCTGACCGCCGCTGCAAAGCGATTCTGAATGGCGCCCAGTTGGCTCTGGAAGGCGCTGACCGTCGTCAGAGCCGCGTCGATGGAGGAGATCGTGCTGTTCGCACCCGCCACCGTCAACACGTTCTGATTGGCCAGAGTCGCCGCCGCGCTTCCCGCACCGCCCACCAGGCTCAAGCCCGTGGCTTGACCCGAGGTGAATCCGAGCGCTGCGGTACCGCCGGCAGTACCGACGTCCGTGAGGGTCACGGGCTTCGAATCGGTCAGAGTGATCTGACCCTGCGCCGTATAGCCTGCTCCGGTTGTTCCGATCGTGGTCAAGCCTGTGCCGCCGGCGCCGGCGCCGGTTCCCGCGGTCACGGTTTGCACGACGTTGATGTCGCTGCCGTCGGAGTTGCTCAAGGTGAGCGCACCCGTGACGCCGACCGTGGCGGTGACACCCGTGGTGCCCGTGTAGAGATTGATCTGCGAAGCCACTGCGCTGCCGGTCAACCCGGTGGCTGCTGTGGTGCCTGCGACATTGTTGCTGCCGCCGTAGATCACCTGGCCATTGATGGTCAGGTTATAGGTGGCGGCCGTTGTGGCGCCGCCCGTGATGGTGCTGAACGCCGCCGTGTCCGTTTCGCTGGTCGCGGCGCTGGCCGTGAGACCCTGAAGTCCCGCTCCGTTGATGGCAGCGGCTTTGGCATAGGCAGAGCCCGCGCCCTGGTAGGTGGCGTTGGCGCCGACATAATTCGCTGTCGGGCCGACCGTCACAGTGGAGACGCCGTCGCTGATTTTCGCCGTGGACGTCGCCGTCAGGGCAACTCCGGGCGCTGCGTTGGTGCCGACCACGCCGCCCTGCGCCGTGGAATACTGGCCGATCTGATTGGCGGCCACACCCTGCTGCAGACTGACTGCAATGGTGTTGCCGACGTTGGCGCCGACCTGGTACACGGTGGTGCCGCTGCTGCCGTTGAGCACATTCAACCCGTTGAACGTGGTCTGCTGCGCGATCTGCGAGATTTCCGCAATCTGCTGCTGCACTTGGTTGTTGAGAGCGGCGCGATCCGAGGCGCTGTTCGAACCGTTGGCCGATTCAACTGCCAAGGTGCGAATGCTCTGCAGATTGTCGACGATCGTGGTGAGCGCGCCCGCGGTCGTTTGCGCTTCCGAGACGGCGTCATTGGCGTTGGCCACGGCTTGATTGGTGCCGTTGATCTGCGTCGTGAATTGTTGACTGATTGCGAGACCTGCGGCATCGTCCGACGCGCTGTTGATGCGCAAGCCGGATGATAGGCGCTGCAGGGCCTGTGACAACTGCGCCTGCGAACCAGAAAGATTGTTCTGCGCGTTGAGCGAGTTGATATTAGTGTCGAGTACTAAAGGCATGTTGAGCTCCTGAAAGTTTAACCACCGGCCCGTCTTAGGCCCTATTGCTTGTGTCCACTTCACCCACGTCGGGCGGACCGGTGACACATTCAAAAGGGTTATCGGAAGGGGTCGCCTCTTCTTGAGGGAGAAATGGACGGGCGGCGAATATTTACCTGCAGCGCGTCACAGTTTCGATCATCGCGATTTGACAGTGGAAATACGGACGGCTATTCCGCGTTTGAAGCCCAGCCTGAGTTTATCGGCAGCAAACCCTTAAATTGAAGTGGAATTCTCCCCTATTCCGCGCCTCTGCCCTGCGCGCCGGATTCGCGGTAAACTAAGATGCTTGCCGTCGCGCTAGCACCGCCCGTTCTGGCGCCTACATAGGGTTTGACATTCCTTGAAAACTGCAATCCGTAAGACTCCCAAAGTCGGGTTTGTCAGCCTGGGCTGCCCGAAAGCCTTGGTCGACTCCGAACGCATTCTCACGCGCCTGCGCGCCGAGGGCTACGAGGTGGCGGCGACCTATGGCAAGGCGGACCTCGTCATCGTCAACACCTGCGGCTTCATTGACGCCGCGGTGGACGAGTCCCTGGATGCGATCGGCGAGGCGCTCGCGGAAAACGGCAAGGTCATCGTCACGGGCTGTCTCGGTGCGCAGCCGCGGAAAATCCTCGATCGACACCCTCGAGTGCTGAAGATCACCGGGCCGCAGCGCTACGAAGAGGTGGTGGCGTCGGTCCACGAACACTTGCCGCCGCTCCACGAGCCGTTTGTCGACCTCATTCCGGCCCATGGCCTGAAACTCACTCCGCGCCACTACGCCTATCTGAAGGTGGCCGAGGGGTGCAACCATCACTGCACTTTCTGCATCATTCCCTCGATGCGAGGGCGTCTGGTCAGCCGTCCGATCGGCGACGTGCTGCGCGAAGCCGAGCAACTGGCGCGTGCCGGCGTCAAGGAGATTCTCGTGATCTCGCAGGACACGAGCGCGTACGGTACGGACTTGAAATACGCCTCTCAAACCTGGCGAAACGTCGAGCGCCGCGCCCAATTTTACGACCTCACGGCGGCTTTGAGCGAACTCGGCGTATGGATTCGGCTCCACTACGTCTATCCCTATCCCCACGTCGACAAAGTCATCGCGCTCATGGAGGAGGGCCGGGTCCTGCCCTACTTGGACATTCCGTTTCAACATGCGAGCGCGCGGATATTGAAGCTCATGAAGCGCCCGGCCGCCGCAGAGGATACGTTGCAGCGCATCGCAGCCTGGCGAAGTCAAGTGCCGGACATCACGTTGCGCAGCACTTTTATCGTCGGATTTCCCGGCGAAACCGAAGAAGATTTCAGGCAGCTGCTCGACTGGCTCAGTGAAGCGCAACTCGACCGCGTCGGTTGTTTCGAGTATTCGGCCGTCGACGGCGCCGCCGCCAATGCATTGCCGCTGCCGCCGGTGGCCCCTGAAATCAAGCGCGAGCGGCGCGAGCGCTTCATGGAACTCAGCAAGGAAATCAGCACGCGGCGGCTCGCCGGAAAAATCGGCCGCAAGATGCAAGTGCTGGTCGACCGCCTCGACGGCGATGTCGCCGTCGCCAGATCGAGCAGCGATGCTCCGGAAATAGACGGGGTCGTGCGCATTCGCGAGCCCAAGAAATTGAAGGTCGGCGATTTGGCGCAGGTACGCATAACCGGCGCGGACGCGTACGATCTCGAGGCGAATTTGGCCTAGGCGGCTCACCGGGAATACTTCAGACAGGCTGTCAGTTGTGTATGCTGGCGCGGCCCACATGCACATCAAGGCGGAGATTCAAACGTGGAAATAGCAGCCGACCGGGTGGTCACCATTCACTACACGCTGAAGGATGACAGCGGAGCGGTCCTCGACAGTTCGGCGGGCGGCGAGCCGCTCGCCTACATTCAGGGACATGACAATCTCGTCGCCGGGTTGGAAAAGGCCCTCGAGGGCAGTCAGGAGGGCCAAACGCTCTCCGTCGTGGTTTCCCCCGAGGACGGCTACGGAAAGCGTGATGCGGCCTTGATTCAGCGCGTGCCCAAGCGCTCCCTGCAGGGCGCGGGCGAGATAAAAAAAGGAATGCAGTTTCAGCTGCGGTCCGGCGGTGGTGTGCGCGTGTTCACGGTGACCGCCATCGCCGGCGACATGGTGACGCTGGACGGCAACCATCCGCTCGCCGATCAGACGCTGTATTTCGACGTGGAAATCGTCGCGGTGCGCGCGGCGACGGCGGAAGAACTGGAACACGGCCATGTCCACGGCGCCGGCGGACATCATCACTAGGAGCCTCGCGCCACGCGGCGCCAAGTCCGCCGCTAAATATATTTGAAGAGCGTCAGGCCCTGCGTCATCGTGTACGCCTGCAGCGCGGCGCTCAAGGTCGTGTTCTGCGAATCCAGACTGGTGATGGCCTTGGCATAGTCCAGGCCCTGCAGAGACGATATCGATTGCTGCAGCTGAGTCTGCTGGCTGACCGCGACTGATTGCTGCGTGGTGATGGTATTGAGCCGGCCGCCGACGCTTGCCTGTATGGTGGACGTATGGCTGATCGCCTGGTCGATATTGTTCAACGCGGCGGCGATGGAGTTGCTCTTGCCGGTCTGGCCGGAGTTGCTGCTCGCTCCCGCTTGTATGGCCGTGACCAGATTTTGCACCGTGGCAAACAGACTTTGATTGGCGCTCGGCGCCACGCTGAATGAATCGCCCGCGACGGGCTGTCCCGTCAGAGTGACCTGCGCGCCGCCGTAGGTGATCGTCTGACCGGACGCATAGGTTCCGGAGGCGACCACGGCATTGGCCGCGTTCAACACGTTATAGGTATTCGGGGCGGTAAAAGCGATTGAAAAATTGCCGCCGGTATAGCCGGCGGGACCGGACACGGTGGAAGCGCCAATCAGGCCGGATCCCGCATTGCCGGCTTTGGCCGCAACGCTGAAGGCACCGTTGCCCGTCTTGATTTGATTGAAGACGGCGTCGCCGCTGTCGCCGACGGCAATCGTGTGCCCTGCCGCGATCTGCGCCTGCTGCTGGCCTTGATCGCCGGCATAGCTGGCCCCGGTCGCGGTCAGCGCAAACGGCTGAACTTGCGTCGCGGAGCCGCTGAAGATGTACTGGCCGTTGCCGTCCTGGGTGTTGGCCAGGGACAGGAGGCTGTTTTGGATTTGGGTCGCCTGCTGCGCGATCGCCGTGAGGTTTTCACCCGTTTGGATGCCCGAATTCGCCTCCAATGCCAGGCTTCGCAGACTCTGCAATTGATCCTGCATTTGGGACAGCGCCGTACCCTCGGTCTCGAGGCTGGTTTGCGCGCTGCTGCCGTTGGCCGTGTACTGCTTGCTTTGCGCCAGGACCTGATTGTAGTTGTTGACGGTGCCGGCGGCGATGGGGTTCTGCGCGGGAGTCGTGAAGGCCAGGCCCGAGGAGACCTGGTTTTGCGTCTGCGAGAGATCGGACTGGAGCGTATCCAGCGCGGTGAGGAATTGCGTTTGATTCAGACTTTGAGTGACGCGCATGTCGATTGATCCTACGAGTACGTACCGTTGATCGAGTTCATGAAGAAAGTGAACGTGCTGTTCGCGATGGTCAACGCTTGAGCCGCGGCTTGATAGGCCTGCTGCCACTGCAGCAGGTTTGCGGCTTCCTCATCCAGATTGACTCCGGAAATCGACTGAAGGTTTTGCAGCGCCTGGCTGTTGACCGCCGTTTGGGCGCTCTGCGCGGTATTGACCTGTTGCGCCTGGCCGCCGATGCCGGTGATCAATGCGCTGACCGCGGAATTGACGCTGATCGCCCCGTTCGACAGCACCCCCTGCGTTTGCTGATTGGCGCTGGCCAGCGCATTGCGATTGTCCCCGCTGCCGGCTGTATTGCCTTGCACGGTAAAGACATCGCCGGCGGCCGGCGCGCCCGTGATCTGGAGTTGCCAACCGTTCAGCGCGATATTGCTTCCGGAGGCGTACGCAAAGCTTCCCGCGCCGTTGATCGAATAGGTCGTCGCGCTGGTGAATTGGATGGTCGTGGCGTTGAGCAGATTCGGGTTCGACGCAGTCAGCACCGTACCGCCGCTGATCGTGGCGCTGCCGGAATTGCCGTTGGCCGCGCTGGTCCGGATCGCCCCGGCCGCCGCAAGCTGCGACGTGCTGGTCAATGCGACATTGAAGGATCCGGCGCCCTGCGCGGTGGGTTGAATCAGAAATTGGTCGCCCGACGCGGGGGTTGCCGACAGCACGATCGACAGTCCGTCGGCCACGAGGGGATTGCCGGCGGTGCCGTTGCCGGTAAAGGCGACGGCGCTGCCAGTGGCCGCGTTGGTCAGGCTATAGGCGCCGCCCTGATATCTCAGCAGGTAGTTGTTCGTGGTCAACGCACCCACATTGGCGATGCTGGCCGTGGCAGTGGTGTTGTCGGTGTTGGCCGAGGATGAGGCGGTGGTAGGTCCGGCCACGGAAAACAAATTCGCACCGAGCGCGCCGGTGAAATCCATGCCTACGTTTTGCTGCCTATTCGCGGACTGGCTCAAAGCAATGGCGATTTGACCCAATTGGTTGAGGGCCGGCTCGACCGCCTGGGTGCGCGCGGTCAATAGACCGCCCAAATCGCCCGACGTGATTTGACTGCTGATCGGATTTCTGGCGTTGGCCGTCGTCGACACTTCCAGCTGCGAGGCATTGAACTGATTGGGTATGGTGGTCAATGGCGTGGCGGTGGTATTCAACACCAAAGCCTGGCCGTTGCCGACGAAGACATTGACGGCCCCCGATTTTTCCGTGGTCGTCGAAATGCCCACCAACTTCGATAGGTTGGAGACGAGTTGGTCGCGCTGGTCGATCAAATCGTTGGGAGGTTGACCGCCGGCGTTTGCCGTACCCACGCTGATCTGCTGGTTCAGGCTGGCAATGGATGAGGCGATCGAATTGATCTGAGTCACATCCGCCGTGATGCCTGAGTTGATGCTGGTATTCAGGCCTTGCAATTGGCCGCTGGTGGTTTGAAAGGCGGTCGCGACGCCCTGGGCCTGCGTGAGCAGGGCCTGGCGGGCGGCGGCCGAGGTCGGATTGTTCGCCACTGTCGACCAGGCGCCGTAATAATTCTGCAGAGCCGTACTCAAGCCGCCGGCCGTCGTGCCGACGATATTGTCGATCTGGCTGGTATAACTCTGCAGACTGTTGAGCTGGCCCAGCGAGCTTTGCGAAGAGTTCAGCTGATTGGCGCTCAACTGATTGAAGGCGCGGCTGATCTGGGCGACCTGGACCCCCGCGCCGATCGGCGCGCTGCCCGCGGATTGCGGCATTGCGTTGGTCAGCTCGGCGGTTTCCTTGGCATAGCCGGGCGTGTTCGCATTGGCAATGTTGTTGCTGGTGACCGAAAGGGCCGTTCGAAACGCCTGCAGGGCTGAAATGGTGATTCCAAACACATCTGACACGATCTTTCTCCGGGCCGCGCGATCCTACGGATCAGCCGATCTTGGGTTTATCGGCACTCGCTCACATTTCTAAAGTTTTGCACTGCCGGCAATGAGCGCCATGCGCAGTGTGCCGCCGTTCAAAATTTCATTTAACTTATGGGAGTATTGCGGATCGGTGGCATAACCGGATTGGCCGATGCTGTTGACATAGGCCTGAGCATTGCCGCCGGCCGCAACTGTCTGACGATACCTTGGCGACTCTTTCAGCAAATTCGCGAAGTCGCTGACGCTCTCTTCGATCGAGCCGTAGGCGCGAAACGCCGTATGTCGCTGAGTCGCCACTCCGGCGCTGAATTCGACGGTGTTGGCGGCGGCGCGCGCGCCCTCCCAATTGTCATCCGCCTTGATACCGAACAGGTTCAGGCTCGGCGCGCCCTCGGCGGTGCGCGCCATGCGCGTCCCCCAGCCGGTTTCAAGGGCCGCCTGCGCCAGCATGCCCAAGGGACTCACACCCAGACCTTTGGCGGCACGGGTAATGGTGGGCAACATCTGGCTCACGAATTCGCTTGCGGTCTGCAGCATGCTGGTCGAGGGTGCTGTTGCAGGCGCCGGCTGCACCGCGCCAGTGGCGCTCGCGCCTGCGGGGACCGGCTTCGGCGCCGCGGACGCACCCGGTGCCGATGATGCTCCGGGCGCCGCCGCGGAGGACAACTGGCGTGTCAACAGCGAGCCCAATCCGAGCCCCTGGTGCTGGCTCAAGGTGAGCGCGATCTGTTTATCGAACATGTCTTGATACATGCCCATCTCATTGCTGTCCGTACCGCCCTGATCGGCGCCGGCGTCCCGCATGCTCTTGAGCATCATTTGCAGGAACAGCGCGTCGACTTGCTGCGCGACCGCGTGCAGGGCCTGCGGCGAACTGGAATCCTTCTTCAGCGCGGCGAGTCCGTTGACATCGGTGTAGGTGTTGGCGGTCGATGTGGCCATCGGCATGGGCGCGGCGGGCAGCAGTGAATTGCTCATTCAGATCACGATCAGCTCGGCCTGCAGTGCGCCGGCTTCCCTGAGGGCTTCGAGTATCGCTACCAGGTCGCCGGGAGCCGCGCCCACTTCGTTGACCGCACGGACGATCTGTTCCAGTTCCACGCCGGGTTTGAACAGAAACATCCGATTGGAGCCCTCATCGACCTTGATCGTCGAATTGGTGACGACCGTGGCTTGAGCGACTGTGGAGAACGGCGCAGGCTGACTGACGGTCTGCTGTTCTTTGATCGTGACCGACAGTGAACCGTGCGATACGGCGGCCGGGCTCACCGTGACATTGCTGCTGATCACCACCGTGCCGGTACGCGAGTTGATGATGACGCGAGCCGGCGCGCTGGCGGGTTCAACCTGCAGATTCTCGACCAGAGACAGGAAAGCCACCCGCTGGGTGATGTCCTGGGGCGCGCGCACTCGGATGGAAGCGCCGTCGATCATGGTGGCAAAACCTTCGCCGACCCCTTTGTTCAGGCTCTCCACCAATCGCGTGGCCGTCGTGAAGTCCGGATCGTTGAGGTTGAGAATGATCGCATCGCCCTGCGCGAGCTGCGAGGGAACCGCCCGTTCGACCGTGGCGCCATTGGGAATCCGGCCGGAACTCGGCACATTGACGGTCAGCTTCGAGCCGTCGTTGGCCTCGACGCCGAAACCGCTGACGATGAGATTGCCTTGGGCGATCGCGTAGATCTGGCCGTCGAGTCCGTGCAAGGGTGTCACCAGCAGGGAACCGCCGCGCAGGCTCTTGGCATTCGCAATGGAATTGACGGTGATGTCGATGGTTTGACCGGGTTTGATGAAGGCCGGCAGGACCGCATGGACGGACACGGCCGCCACGTTCTTGAGCTGCGGAGTCACGTTCGGAGGCACCGTAACCCCGAGCTGGGCCAGCATATTCGTCAGGGATTGCACGGTAAAAGGCGCTTGACTGGTCTGGTCGCCGGTGCCGCTCAAGCCGACCACCAGCCCGTAGCCAATCAGCTGGTTGGTGCGCACTCCCTGGACCTGCGCCATGTCCTTGATGCGTTCGGCCCGCGCGAACGAGGCGGTCAGCAGCAGAAGCGTTATTGTGCAGAGCCTGATGAACATGTTGAAAGGTCCAGCCTCAGAACGGGGCAAACGGAGAGTTGAAGAACCGCGCCAGCCAACCGACTCGATTGGAACTGTCGACGACTCCCTTGCCAGAGTAGCTGATGCGCGCATCGGCAAGCTTGTCGGAGGTCACGGTGTTGTTGCCGGCAATGTCCGCCGGCCGGACCACGCCTGAGATACGCACGTATTCTTCGCCCTGGTTGAGCTTCAGAGTCTTGTCGCCCTGCACCAACAGATTGCCGTTGGCCTGCACATCCATCACCGTCACGGTCAGACTGCCGGCCAGGCTGTTGCTCTGCGCGCTGGAACCTTCGCCGTCGAAACTATCCGCGCCATTCAGCGTGTTGGAGAGGATGGGCTTGCCTTTGATCGTCAGGCTTTGCCCGAATAGCGTGGGTGCCGAGTTCACCACCGACGTCGTCTTCGCGGTCTTGGTAATCGCGGTTTTGGCGGCATGGGTCGATTCGTTCAAGACAATGGTCAGCACGTCGCCGACCCGGCGCGCCTTGAGGTCCGCAAACAGCTCCATTTGCTGGCCCGCCTGGTAGATCGCCCCGTCGGTGCGCGGCGTGGGCGGCGGCAAGACGCGCGCGGCGACAGGATCCGGCTTGGGCGACTTCGCCGGCAACAAGCCGCAAGCCGTGAGCAGCGCGCTCGACAGAACAACGCCGACCAAAAGCCTAAAAGGAGTATTGCGCGTCATGCCAGATTCGTCGTCAGGAATTGCAGCATCTGGTCGGTGGTGCTGATGGCCTTGGAATTCATTTCATAGGCGCGCTGACAGGTGATCATGTTGACCAATTCCGTCACCGTGTTCACGTTGGAGGTCTCGAGCGCACCCTGCTGCAATGTGCCGAGCCCGTTGGTGCCGGGCGTACCGACCTGCGGGGCGCCACTCGACGCCGACTCCACCACCAGATTGTTGCCGACCGACTGCAGGCCTTCCACATTGATGAAAGTCGCCAATTGAATCTGGCCGACGGTGGTCGGTTTGGGCGCGCCCGGCGCCGTCACCGATACGGTGCCGTCGCTGCCGATCGTGACCGCCTGCGCGGTGATGGGAATGGTGATCGCGGGCGATAGCGGATATCCGGTCGAGTTCACGACATTGCCTTGCGAATCCAGCGAGAAGGTTCCATCGCGGGTGTAGGCAAGGGTGCCGTCCGGCATGGTGATCTGAAACAATCCGTGTCCCGTGACCGACATATCCAGGGTGCCGCCGGTTTGCAGAACGCTGCCCTGAGCGTAGTTCTTTTCCGTGGCCGCGATTTTCACGCCGGTTCCGAGGGAGAGGCCGGTCGAATACTGGGTATTTTGCGTGCTCTGCGCGCCGACTTGCTGCACGTTCTGATACATGAGGTCCTGGAACGCGGCCCGATCGGCTTTGAAGCCCGTGGTGTTGCTGTTGGCAAGGTTGTTGGCAATCACCGCCATCTGGGTGTTTTGCGCGTCGAGGCCGGTTTTTGCGGCCCAAAGTGCGAGATTCATGGGTTATGTCCTTTGATATTACGCGGTCAACATCAGGCGCTCGGCGCTCTGTTCGTCGGTATCGGCGGAGTTGATGCTCTTGATCTGAAATTCGTACAAGCGCTGCAATTGGATCATGTTGACCAGGGATTGCGCGGCGTTGACATTGCTCGATTCCAGCACGCCGGAGCTCACGGTCACCGTTTCATCCCTCGCGGCATTGCCGCCGCTCTTCAAGTGCAGCAAGCCGTCCACTCCTTTCTGTAGATCCTTGAGGGGTGGATTGACCAGCTTGATGCGATCGACCTGGCTTTGAGCCGCCGGACTCAATCCCAGCGGAACCACCGATACGGTGCCGTCGCTGCCGATGGTCACCTGAGTCGAGGGAGGAACGTTCAAGGGGCCGGACTCCGACATCACCGGCAATCCGGTGGCGGTGGTGACCGCTCCGGATTCCAGCACCCGCAGATCGCCGGCACGTGTATAGGCCTCTTTGCCATCCGCGCCCTGAACCGCAATGAAGCCCTTGCCGTTGACCGCGATGTCGAGCGCTCGACTGGTGCTGGTCATGACGCCGCTCGAGAAGTCGGTGCCGGCGTCGCCCGCCACCGCATTGACCCGGGTTGCAAAGCCCGGGCCATAGATGGGCTCGCTCGTGAACGATACCGAGTCCGCGCGAAAGCCGGTGGTACTGGTGTTCGCGATGTTGTGGTTGTTGACGGCCTGCGCCTGCATGATTTGCTTGGCGCCGGTCATCGCTACGAAGAGTCCTCTATCCATGGTTCAGTCTCCTACTAGCCGTGCGAAGCGACTTGGATGACGGTCTGGGATTCTGCATTGGCCGCCGTGATGACCTGAGCATTCGCATCGAACGAGCGTTGGGCCGTGATCATGTTGACCAATTCCGTGGTCAGATCGACATTCGAACTTTCCAGAGCGCCCGATTGAATGCTGCCGAACCCGGCCGAATTAGCCGTACCCTGCACGACGTTGCCGGAGGTAAACGTCTCCGACCAATCTGTGTCGCCCAACTGCTTCAGGCCCTGCGGATTGGGGAAATTCGCCATGGCCAGTTGCCCCAACTGCGTGGAGCGGCCGTTGGTGTAGACGGCGGAGACGATGCCCGAGGTATCGATGGCCACCGTGCTCAACTGGCCGGTTGCAAAGCCGTTCTGGGTGATGGATGTCACGCCGAAGCTGCCGCCATAATTCGTGGTCTGACCGAAGTTGAAAGCCATGCTCATGGCCTGCGCGCCATCCGGCGGGGCGAACGGGGCAAAGGTCAAGCCGCCGCCCACCGGCAGAGTCTGCGCACCGGTATTCGAGAAGGTCAGATTTTGCGCCGCGCCGACGGTCGTGCCGTTCACGGTCATGTTGACGGACCATACATTGGGCGCCGCGGTCTGAGAAAAGAACATCGTCGCCGGATAGGATTGACCGAGCGAGTCATACACCGTGGTCGACGTCGACTGGTTGTAAGTCAAGGAATTATTCGGATTGAACGGCGCCACGACGGGCACGGGAGAGCCCGCCGGCAGATTCAGGATGACGGTTCCGGTGGTGGTCGCCTGCGGGGCGCTTTGCGCCGTCTGCAGGTTCAAATTGCTCAGGGCACCGGTGTTGAAGCCGCCATTGACCAAGGGCGGGTACACCTGCAATGCCTGTCCCGTTGAACTCACCACATTGCCCTTCGAGTCTTCCGCGAACTGGCCGTTGCGGGAATACACGACGCCGTTTGCGCCCTTCAGGGTGTAAAAGCCGTCGCCGCTGATTGCCAGGTCGAGATTCGAGGACGACGTGGAGATGTTGCCCTGCGTGAACTGCTGGGCGCTGGTCGCCAGCCGTACACCTTCACCCGTGACCGACGTGTTGAGATTCACTGCGCCGGAGGCGTAAACATCGGCGAACTCCGCGCGCGATCCTTTGAAACCCACCGTGTTCGCATTGGCGATGTCGTTCGCGGTGATATCCAGGTTCGAGCTGGATGCGGTCAATCCCGATAGGGCGATGCTGAAACTTGACATGTGTGTACTCCTGAACTAGTTAATTTGAAATTTGTTGGACGCTGCTGAAGGGCACGCTGCCGAGACCCGCGACGTTCAAGGTGAGTCCGGCCTTGCCGGCGCCCATCGTGACGCTCTGCACGGTCCCATTCACATAAGTGCTTGCCGCCGTGCCGGAAGCGGCGCCGGCAACCTCTGCATTCAGCGTGTACTGCCCCGCGGGCGCTTGCGAGCCGTCGCCCTGCGTGCCGTTCCACGAGAAATTCGCAAGACCCGCCGGTTGTGCGCCAAGTTTGATCTGCTGCACCAGGACGCCGCTGCTGTTCGAGATGTTCAGCAACACGGCCGACGTCGTCTGCGGCACGCTCACCGCGCCCGTGACGGCGGCGCCGTTCGCCGCGAGTGTGGCCGTCGAGCTGCCGACGAGCGCTTGATGTCCGAGCAATGAGGACGCCTGCAGCGCCTGGCTCGAGGTCAGGGAGCTCGACAGCGCGGAGAACGAGGTATTCAGTTGCGCGATGCCCTGCACCTGGCTGAGCGAGGCAAGTTGCGACAGGAACGCACTGCTGTCGACCGGCTTCGATGGATCCTGATGTTTGAGTTGGGCCAACAACAGGGTCATGAAGTCCGTCCCGCCCAAGCTGGTGACGCTCGCCGCGCCGCCGCTACCGGTGCCGGAAGAATTGCCGGCGGCGGTGCTGCCCGCACTGGTTGCCGGTACGGTGGGATTGGTTGCCGATTGCGTATTATTGACTAGCATAAATAATTCCTGGTTTCCTAGCGGCCCATCGAAATGGTTTTGAGCAGCAAGTCGCGAGCCGTGTTGATGGCCTCGACATTGGTTGCAAAGCTGCGATTGGCTGAAATCATGTTGGTCATCTCTTCGATCGAGTTGACGTTCGACATGTAGATGTAGCCGTCCTTGTTGGCCAGCGGATGATCGGGTTGGTAGCGCATCGTGGGCGGTGCGGTGCTCTCCACGACGCCAAGCACGCGCACGCCGGATGTGGGGCTCCCGCCGTCAAAGCTCGGCTGCGAGGCGTCCATCATGGTCTGGAACACCGGATGCCGGGCACGATAGACCTTGCTCGGGTCGCCGTTGACGCTTTCGGCATTGGCGAGATTGCTCGCCGTCGTATTGAGCCGAATCGTTTCCGCGTTCAGGGCGCTGCCCGCGGTGTTGAATACATTGAATAGTGACATGGTTGGTCCTACTAGCCGGTGATGGCCAACTGCAGTTGCGCAATTCGGCCGTTGATGAACTGAAGACTCGCCTGATAGCGCACGTTGTTTTCCGAGAACGCCGCCTGTTCGACCGGCATTTCGACCGTGTTGCCGTCGAGGGAGGCTTGATAGGGATTGCGATATTTCAATTCACCGGAAGGCAACTCGGCGTCGAGCGGCGTGATATGTGCGGCGTGAGTAACGCTCACCGTCAGCGGCAGTTGCTCATCGGTGGAGCCCAGCACGGCGGCAAAATCGATATCGCGCGCTTTGTAATTGGGCGTGTCGGCGTTGGCGAGATTGTTGGCCAATATGCCGACCCGCTGCCCGTGCAGCAGCAGCGCTTGCTCATGGATGCCGAAGATGTTGTCGAACATGGTTGCAAATACTCCTCGATAGAGCCTAAGCAAGAGCTGTGCCAAGCGGTCAAAACCGGGCCAATATGAGCTGCGGTGGGGTTTTCGGCGGGCGCTGCCCTCGGGTTCTGTTCGGCGGCCGGCAGGATGCGGCAAGGAATTGCCGCGTTGGACGGCAGGCGGCAATGGCACGCGACTTGCTTATTCTGCTCTATGACGCATAGACCGCCAAAATGTCGCCGCCTGCTGCTCTTTGCCTGCCTGGCGGCAACGCCGGCCCTGGGCTCCGATTTTCAAGATATCGCGCAGCTCGAAAGCCTGGCGAAATCCGCGGCCGCGTCGCTGCTGCCGCAGCCGACCGATCGGCAACGTCTGCAAGTCGGACCCATCCAGCCCAATTTGCAACTGCACCACTGCGACAACGCCGTGCAGTCCGCTATTGCCCCCGGCCTGCGGGCCCCGGGGCGGATCCTGGTTGAATTACGTTGCGAAGGCCGTCCGGGCCCGGGCGCCAACTGGCATCTGTACGTTCCCGTCAGAATCGTCGGCACGTCGGCGGTCGTCATCGCAGCCCATGCGCTGGTTGTCGGCATGGTGTTGACGGCCAAGGACCTGACCGTCGAGCAACGCGATATCACGGCGCTGCCGCCGGGTTACCTGAATGACCCCAATATCGCCGTTGGACTCACCGCGAGCCGCGCGATCTCGGGCGGGACCGTCCTGACCAATCAACAATTGCTGGGAACCCGTGCCGTGCAGCGCGGCCAAACCGTCACTCTGATCGCAGACCGGGGCGGCATGAGCGTCCGCATGGCCGGCCGGGCCTTGAGCGACGGCCTGATAAATCAACGAATTAGGGTTGAAAATCTGTCGTCGGGGAAAATCGTCGAGGGGATTGCGCGGTCCGAACAGGTCGTGGAAATTATTTTCCAATAGCACCCTTCAGTGAACCGCGTCACAGTCGATAACTTAGATCCAGAGGGTCGAGCTTGGGCATTCGCTAAAGTTCATCAAAACCCTGACGATAAACTGGCTAAGGGCTACGGCTTGCTCGAGGAGATATTGAGGTGTCCAACAAAATCACTGGATACGCGGCGACTGAGCCGCTCGCACCCATCAAGGGTTCGAACGCTCTAGGCGCTGCGGCTGACAAGCCGCAGGGCGAAGCGGTTGCGCCGGCGGCAACCACCGGACAGTCGGGTGACCACGTCACGCTGACCGACTCGGCTCGTTCCCTGCAAAAGATTGAAGAAGCCGTGGCGAAGGCCCCCGTGGTCGACGCCGCGAAAGTGGCCTCCGTCAAGCAGGCAGTGCAGAGCGGCACCTACCACATCGACGCGGGCCGAGTCGCCGACAAGCTATTGCAGTTCGAGAGCGGGCTGAAGTAGCCATGAATCAAGAAGCGCGCCGCCGTCTCGAGGATTTACTGGATAGCGAGATTGAGGTTGCGCGTCTTTTGTCGGCCACGTTGACCGACGAGCGCAGCGCCTTGATCGGCGATGCGCCCGCGGCGGTTCAGAATAAAACCGCCGAGAAAGTCCAGCTGCTTGGAACAATTGAACGGCTTGAAGGCGAACGCCGGGCACTGTGCGCGGCGACCGGTCTCGACGTGCCGGGCAATGCGGCCGACACCAACGAGAGTGGAATTGCGAAGACGGTGGCCGATCGCTGGCGCGCACTGATGGAACTGATGGCGTGCTGCCGAACGGCAAATGAAGTCAACGGATACATCATCCATGTGCGTCAGAATCAAATCCGCCAGCTGATGGACATCGTCAGAGGCGCATCGCCGGTCACTTACGGCCCGCACGGAAAAACTTTTGGAAATGCGCTGCGGGCGCTGGCTCGGGCGTAAATCATGTTGGTCCTCAGCCGCCGCGCCGACGAATCGATCGTAATCCAGCCTGCGGAAGGCGTGGACGAGAGCATGACTCTGGCGCAACTGTTCGCCAATGGTCCCATTCAAATCACGTTGCTGGGCGGCTCGGGCCGCCGCGTCAAGATGGGCATCGAAGCGCCCGAACAACTCTCGATTCGGCGCAAAGACATCGCCTGATTTCCCTTCGCTCGACGCTTCTCGGGCAGACTTGAGCCGGCCGCGACCCTATCGCCGCAATAACTCATTGAAGAAAATAGATATTTTCCGAAATCTTCCGGCCATGGCGCGGCCTTTGGACATAACGCTCGCCCGCTTCCGAACCCTTCGCTAAATGCGGCGCGATGTGCATAATGGCCATACCCCAACCCCAGGCCAGGCATTCAACCGAAAGGACACAGTACGGATGGAGCGTCGCTTGCACACTCGGCACCGAGCACGCACCACCGTGTACGTGGTGATGTCGGGACGAAAGAGCCGGATCTGCAAGGCCAAGAATCTGAGCGCGAACGGCGTTTTCGTCGAAACGGAAAATCTTGGGTTACGCAAGGGGCAGCAAGTGCATCTGGCTTTTGCCATCAACTTAGGGCTGGTGACGAAGATCCACCGCCGCACCGCCATCGTTGCGCATGTGACGCGCGGCGGCACCGGACTCATGATGGAGCAATTCGCGGGGCGCTGAAGGCGGGATTCCCTGTAAACTTGCCTTAGGATATGCCACCCTTCGATCCGCCGCGCACGGATATGATCCGCATTCGCGGCGCGCGTCAGAACAATCTCAAAGCACTGGACCTGGACTTGCCCCTCAACGAGTTGATCGTTGTGACCGGGGTAAGCGGCTCCGGGAAATCCTCGCTGGTGTTCGACACTCTGTATGCCGAAGGCCAGCGCCGCTATGTCGAGACCTTCTCGCCTTACGCGCGGCAATTCCTGGATCGGATGGACAAGCCTCTGGTCGATCGCATCGAGGGGATCCCGCCGGCGATCGCCATCGATCAAACCAATCCGGTGCGAACCTCGCGCTCCACCGTCGGCACCATGACCGAACTCAACGATCACTTGAAGCTGTTGTTTGCACGCGCCGCGGTGCTGCACTGTCAAGGCTGCGGCCGGCCGGTCCGGCGCGATACGACGGCGAGCATTCGAGAATCCCTGAACACGCTGGCCCGCGACAGCGGCGACCCGCCGCTGCTGCTCACCTTTCCGGTACCCATACCGAAAAATTTCACGGCAGCCGAGATCACGGGACTGCTGTCCGCGCAAGGCTACACGCGCATCCATGAAAAGCGCGCGCACACCCTGCAAGTCATTCAGGATCGCTTTCGCTGGTCCACGGTGGACACAGGCCGCGCCGGGGACGCCATCGAAGCGGCGCTGAAAGTGGGCCAGGGCCGCCTCGACGTGTACCCGCACGATGGCGGCGCCGGCGGCGGCGATACGAGCGCCGGCTTCGGACGGCCGTGGCGCTTTTCCACCGGCTTGCACTGCCCGGACTGCGACATCGTCTACAAGGACCCCAGTCCCAGCACCTTCAGCTTCAATTCCCCGATCGGCGCCTGCGATACCTGCCGCGGTTTCGGCCGCAGCATCGGTGTCGACTACGGCTTGGTCATTCCGGATGGCGCTTTGTCGCTCCGCCAAGGGGCCATCAAGCCTTGGCAGACCGAGTCTTACAAGGAATGCCAGGCCGATCTTGTGAAGTTCGCCCGCAAGCGCGCCATCCCCTTGGACACGCCCTGGCGCGATTTGACCGACACCGAACGCGCCTGGGTGATCGAGGGCGAAGGCGAGTGGACCAAGAACGTCTGGTACGGCGTGCGGCGCTTCTTCGCCTGGCTCGAGACCAAGGCCTACAAGATGCACATCCGCGTGCTGCTGTCGCGCTACCGCTCCTACACCGAATGCAGCGCCTGCCACGGCGCGCGCCTCAAGCCCGAGGCGCTGCTGTGGCGCGTCGGCAATCCCGGCATCAACATCCGCGAGTTGATGCTGCTGGCAGTCGACGACAGCCGCCGCTTCTTCGCCACCCTCGAATTGCCGGCGCCGCTCGATGAAGCGACGGATTTATTGCTGAGAGAAATTCGTGCGCGACTCAAGTATTTGACCGACGTGGGCTTGGGCTATTTGAATCTCGACCGCCAGTCGCGCACCCTGTCCGGCGGCGAAGTGCAGCGAATCAATCTCACCACCGCGCTCGGCACCTCCCTGGTCAACACCCTGTTCGTGCTGGATGAGCCTTCCATCGGTCTGCATCCGCGCGATGTCGAGCGCATCGTCGGCGTCATGCACCGCCTGCGCGACGCCGGCAACACGCTGGTGGTGGTCGAACACGATCCGAAGGTGATACAAGCCGCGGATCGCGTACTCGACATCGGACCGGGCCCCGGCGAACATGGCGGTGAAATCGTGTTCTTCGGCCCCATCGCGGAACTCTCCGGCGCCCGCGGCTCGCTGACCGCCGATTATCTGTTTCGGCGCAAGCGAGTTGAGATATCACGCGACAACCGGCCATACACAGGGCCGATACCGGCCGACACCGCAGCCGCAGCGGCCACTGCCGCAACGGCCGGCGCCGGCACGTTGCGCATCGAGGGCGCCGGTGCGTTGCGCATCGAAGGCGCCGGCACGTTACGCATCGAGGGCGCCGCCCAGCACAATCTCAAGAACATCGATGTCGAGATTCCGCTGCGGCGCCTGGTGTGCGTCACCGGCGTCAGCGGCTCCGGCAAGTCCACTCTGGTGCACGACATTCTGTTCCCGGCGCTGCTGCGCGCCAAGGGCAGGCCCACCGAGAATCCCGGCCGGCATCGCGCGATCCTGGGCGCCGAACTGATCGGCGATGTGGTCATGGTGGACCAGAGCCGCATCGGGCGAACCACGCGCTCCAATCCCGCGAGTTTCGTCGGCGCCTTCGACGCCATCCGCGATTTGTTCGCCCGGTTGCCGCAGGCTCTGACACGCAAGTACACCGCCGGCACCTTCAGTTTCAACGCCGGCAACGGCCGGTGTCCGGGATGCGGCGGCAACGGCTTCGAACACGTCGAGATGCAGTTCCTCTCGGATGTGTACTTGCGCTGCCCCGATTGCGATGGTCGGCGCTATCGGGCGGAAGTGCTCGAGTGCAAATTATCTCGCGGCGATGCGCCCCCGAAGAGCATTGCCGATGTTCTCGATCTCACGGTATCCGAGGCGCTGACATTCTTCGCCGCGGACACCGAGGTGTGCCTGCGTCTGGCGCCGTTGGCGGAGGTGGGGCTCGACTATCTGCGCCTGGGTCAACCCGTGCCCACGCTCTCGGGCGGCGAGGCGCAGCGCCTCAAGCTCGCCGGACATCTCGCCGAGAATGCCGTGCGCCACAAGGCCGTGCCCAAAAAGTCGGCGCCCAAAAAAGCCGCGCCGGCCGCAGGCGGTGCCCGGCCGGCGGCACAGGGTGCCGCGCCCCGCCGCGGCTCGCTGTTCCTGTTCGATGAACCGACCACCGGCCTGCACTTCGACGATGTAGCCAAGCTGCTGCGCGCATTCCGGCGCCTGATCGACGCCGGACATTCCCTGCTGGTGATCGAGCACAATTTGGACGTCATCCGCGCGGCCGACTGGATCATCGACCTGGGTCCCGAGGGCGGCGAAGCCGGCGGTTCGGTGGTATGTGTGGGTACGCCGGCCCAGGTCGCACGCGAGATGGACTCGCACACCGGTCGCGCGCTCATCGAAGCGGCGAGTCCCCCCTCCTTCGGCGTGGCCGTAGGCAGTGCCGTTCGCGACTCGACCGGTCCGCCGCGTCGTTCGGCGGCGACCCACATTGAAATTCATGGTGCGCGTGAACACAATCTCAAGAATGTCGACGTGAGCCTGGGGCTCAATCAATTCACGGTGATCACCGGCGTGTCGGGCAGCGGCAAGAGCACGCTGGCGTTCGATATTCTCTTCGCCGAAGGCCAGCGGCGGTACTTGGAGTCCCTCAACGCCTATGCTCGGCAATTCGTGCAACCCGCCACGCGGCCGGATGTCGATGCCATCTTCGGCATTCCGCCGACGGTGGCCATCGAGCAACGCACCAGCCGCGGCGGGCACAAGAGCACGGTGGCCACTCTCACCGAGATCTACCATTTTCTGCGGCTGCTGTACGTGAAGCTGGGCGTGCAGTATTGCCCGGTTTGCGAATCACGCATCGAGCCCCAATCCGCCGACGCCATCGCCGCGCGGCTGCTGAAGGACTATCGCGGCAAAAGCATCACCCTGCTGGCGCCGCTCATCGTGGCGCGCAAGGGTCTTTACACGGCGCTCGCGAAATGGGCGCGCGGCAAAGGCTTTTCCCATCTGCGCGTCGACGGCACTCTGCTGCCGACCGTGAAGTGGCCGCGGCTCGATCGATTCGTGGAGCACAATATCGAATTGCCTGTGGCCACGCTGACGGTAAGCGCTGCGCGCGAGGCCGAATTGCGCCGGGCGCTGGATCTCGCTTTGGAGCATGGACGCGGCGTGGTGCACGTCGATGCGAGCGACCGCTCTGCCGGCGCTTTGTCCACGAGCGTCTTCTCGACCCAGCGGGCCTGCCCCCGCTGCGGCACGGGCTTTCCCGAACTCGACCCGCGCCTGTTCTCCTTCAATTCGAAGCATGGCTGGTGCAAGAGCTGCTTCGGTACCGGACTGCAATTGCCGCAATTCGATGCCGAGCAGAGCGGCGAGGAGTCCCTGTGGCGGGAGGCCGGCGACGCGCCTCCCGCCGCCTGTCCGGACTGCGACGGAGAGCGCCTCAATCCGGTGGCGCTGCACGTTCTGTTCCGCAATCAATCGATCGCCGCGCTCACGAATCTGCCGGTGCAGGAGTTCTCCGCGGCCGTGCTCCGATTCAAACTGGCCGGCCGCGAGCTTGATATCGCTCGCGACTTGCTCGCGGAGCTCGCCGCCCGAACCCGCTTTCTCTGCGATGTCGGCCTCGGCTATCTGCAATTGAATCGCGCGGCGCCGACCCTGTCCGGCGGCGAGGCGCAGCGCATTCGTTTGGCCGCGCAGCTCGGATCCAATCTGCAGGGCGTGTGCTACGTATTGGATGAACCCACCATCGGGCTGCACCCGCGCGACAACCTCGCCCTCTTGGACACGCTGGATCGACTGCGCTCCAAGGGCAATACTCTGGTCGTGGTCGAGCACGATGAAGACACCATTCGCCGCGCGGATCATGTGATCGATTTGGGCCCTGGGGCAGGCACTCGCGGCGGCCGCCTGGTGGCGGAAGGGACGGCCGCCGAACTGGCTCACCTGGGCAATTCCGTCACCGGCCGGTGCCTCGCGGCGCCGCTGCGGCATTCAAGGTCCCGCCGCCGCCCCATCGATCGCGGCACTCCTTCCATCGAAATCACCGGTGCCACCCTCAACAACCTTCGCAAAGTCGACGCGCGAATTCCGCTGGGACGATTGACCGTCGTCAGCGGCGTCTCCGGGTCCGGCAAATCCTCTCTGGCGCGCGACGTGCTCCTGGCCAATCTCAAGCGCCTGTCGTCGCGGCCCGGCCGCGGCAATATTACCGGCAAGCCCGAGATACTCCCTCGAGGATGCGATGCCATCGCGGGATGGCAAGCAATCAGCCGCGTTCTCGAGGTCGATCAAACACCCATCGGCAAGACCCCCCGCTCCTGTCCGGCGACTTATATCGGTTTTTGGGACTCGATCCGCCGTCTCTACGCCGACACCACCGAGGCACGCATGCGCGGCTTCACCGCCAGCCGCTTCTCATTCAATACCGCCGGCGGGCGCTGCGAGGCCTGTGAAGGTCAGGGGATGCAGCGCATCGAGATGAGCTTCCTGCCGGACGTTCAAGTCCTGTGCGACGTCTGCGGCGGCAAGCGCTTCAATCCCGAAACGTTGGGCGTTTTGTTCAAGGGAAGGAACATCGGCGAGACGCTCGCCATGAGCGTCGACGACGCGTTGGAATTCTTCGCCGCCCAACGCAGTGTGCATCACCCGGTGAGCCTGCTCGCCGATGTGGGACTCGGATATCTGAACCTGGGTCAACCCAGCCCCACGCTGTCCGGCGGGGAGAGCCAACGAATCAAGCTGGTCACCGAACTCGCGAAAGTGCGCACCGACGCGCTGGGGGTCGATAGCGCGCGCCGCGAGGGACAGCACACCCTGTATGTGCTCGATGAGCCCACCGTGGGTCTGCACATGGCCGACGTCGAGAAGCTGGTACGCGTTCTGCATCGCCTCGTCGACTCGGGCAACACCGCGGTGGTGATCGAGCACAACCTGGACATCATGGCCGAGGCCGATTGGATCGTCGATCTGGGACCCGAGGGCGGCGACGGCGGCGGCCGCCTCGTCGCGCAAGGCGTGCCCGAGACCATCGTCCGCCAGCCGAACAAGAGCCATACGGCGAGAATTCTGGGAGACTTCCTGGCGGAGCGCGGCGTGGACTGACGCGTGTGTGACGCAGCTCACATCGGGCCGCTCCCCCCGAGCGGCCACCTGAGCCGTTTTGACGGCGGCAATGCGCGCTAAAGGTGGCGCCGGCGCGGCCGATAGCCTTTACACGAACACGCCTACCGCTTGCGCGCCCCAGGAAACATGAAAAGCATATCGACCGCGAATTCCGACGCCGCCTTGCACCGCCGATCGAAGGACCCGTCGTGAGCCCTTCTCCCGGCAGCACCGGCAGCACCGGCAACACCAGCAGCGACTCGAATGGTTTTCAATTCGTGTCCATGCTGGCCGGCGAATTGTCCGCCGGCAAGGTCGATCTGCCGAGCTTTCCGGACGTCGCCCAGCGCGTGCGCCGCGCTCTCCAGGATGAATCCGTCACGGCCGAAAAAATCGTGCGCATCGTGGGCGCTGAGCCGTCTTTCGCGGCACGGCTGCTGCAGCTCGCGAACTCCGCGGCGGTCAACGTGAGCGGCAAGCAAACCACGGACTTGCGTGTGGCCATTGCGCGGATTGGATTGAATCTGGTGCGCAGCACCTCGATCACCTTTGCCATGGCCCAGCTCACCAAGTCGGAGGCGCTGCGCGGCGTCAGGGAGCCCCTTCGCGTGCTCTGGCAGCGCAGCGCGCTGGTCGCGGCGATGGCGAGCGTGCTCGCCAAGCGCCTGACCAAGGTGAACCCGGATGCCGCGGCCCTGGCCGGCATGCTGCACGGCATCGGCAAGCTGTACATCTTGGTCAACGCCGTCAAATTTCCGGAGCTGTTTGCAGACCCCGAATCCTATGCGCGCATCGAGCAGCTGTGGCACGCCGACATCGCCAAGGCTCTGCTCGAAAACTGGGACATGGGGGATGACGTCGTCGCCGCGGTGCATCGACACGAGGACTACGACTACGCGCACGACGACAAGACCGATCTGACCGATGTGCTGATGATCGCCAATCTCATGGCGACCTATCGGGAGCATCCCGAGGACATCGAGCTCAACCTGCAGGGCGTCGGCGCCGCGCGGCGGATCCAGCTCGATGGCACCAGCTTCAAGAAGCTATTGACCGAGTCCGGCTCGGAGATCGAGGCGTTGCGCGCCGCACTCGGAACTTGACCGGAATTGCCGCGGCAATGCCGCGGCGCCGTTGCACCTCACCCCTCATTCCCCCGCCGGCTCACCGGCCGGCGGCTTCTTTCTTCGATCCTTGGCATGCAGCCCCTCGTCCTCGATCAACCGCTTGCGCACATACAGGAAGCGGATATTTTCGTACTCGAACGGCGACCCGGTCGAATAGTACCGAAAGCTCACATTTGAACGCTGGTCGACCGCGTTGACGGTGCCGAGCCCCCACGACACATTGCCGCGATACAGGTTCGCGACATCGATTCCATACGAGGTCCCATAGTCGCCGAGAAAGCCGAGGCCGTCGCGCAAGGTGGACGGCCCGAGAAACGGAATGACGAGATAGGGGCCCGGGTGCATGCCCCACCTGCCCAGCGTCGCACTCAAGCCGGTCGGCGCGCCGAGGAGCTTGAATCTCGCAGCCACATCGAACAGGCCGCCGAGCCCCAGCGTGCTGTTGATCGCAAAACGACCCAGACTGCGCACACCCAACTTGAGACGCCATTGCAGGGTGTAGTTGATCACGCTGTCGACTTCGGACAGATTGCCGAAGAAGTTGTGCACGCCGGAGCGGATCGGCGATGGTAGGCGAAGATACGCGTTCGCTGCGCGCAGAAAGACGGCTGCGTCGAACCGCGCGTTGAATCGATAAGTGAACCGGTTGAGGCGCTCCCAGGGATCGTAGGTATACATCGATGGCGCGTCCGCCGCGGTCAGCGGCGCCGGCGGCTGGCCGGCATCGTGGGATGCCTGACCGGCCTCGTTTGCCGGGGCACCTGCCGTCGCGGCGGCGGTCGCCGCGGCGGTCGCCGCGGCAGCCGCGAACGCCGCCGCACTTTCGATGGCCGCCGCATTTTCTGCCGCCGGATTCTCGGCCGGCACGCTGCGCATGCTGATGCTTTCGGAAGCGCAGCCGCCGAGCGCGGCGGCCACCAAGCCGATGACGGCGAATCTCATTGCGCCGTTCCGGTCCATCGCCCGGCAAGCATGGCGAGCATGTCCGACACTTGTTGGCGCTCGCCGACATTGCCGAGGTGGCCGCCGTGGTCGTAGACCACGATTCGCGAACCCAGGGTATCCCGCAGCCACGCCAATTCGCGCTTGTCGAGAATCAGTTCGTCGCTGTTGGTCTGGGCGTAATAATCCGGGTCGTTGCGCAAGGCGTCGCCGATGATGTCGAGATCGTTCCCGGCAATCAGCGATGCGGCGGTCGAATTGGGCCGATGCCGCAAATAGTAAGGTGCGAACACCTTGGTGAAGTATTCCGAAAACGGCTTGTTGCGCAGGATGCGCTGGGTCGCCTCGAGGGAATCGCCGACCTTGGGAGGGTGCTTTGGATCGACGACCAACCCCGTGCCGGCGTATAGATCGCCGGCGAAGAACACGTTGACGAGAGAGATGCGGAAAGTCAGCGCTATGGCGGCGGAAAACTCCGCGTCCGTCTTCAGCGCGGCGGCGGCGGCACCGAGGAGGAAATCCTCGTCGATCTGCACTCGGTCGGATGCCCGGTACAAGTTTGCCAGCTCCGCATACAGCTTGCGATAAAGACGTTCGAGCGCATCGTCGTCGGAACCGATGCTGACGGCGAACAGTTTGTCGAGCCGTCCGATCGACGAGAACAGGTTGACCGGCGGATCGAGCATGACCGCCCGACGGATCTTGAGCTTGCCCTCCGCGGCATCGATCGATTTCACCACGGCCGCGTTGGCGCCGCCCAGACTGTAGCCGAGTACGTCAATCTCATTGATACGAACCTTGCGCGGCAGGTGCGCAATGATCAGCTGCATGGCGGCATACAAATCGCGGCTGTCCTGCATCAAGTCTCCGGCGACCCCGGTGCTCGAGGCGGAGACGATGAAGCCCGGGAAGGTCGGAGACGGCATGGTCAGAACGTGATAGCCGGCGCCGTAGAGCGCTCCGCGCAAGACCGAGAGCTTCGCGGTGTTGCCGTCGTTGCCGGTGCCGGAGATGACGACGGCCAGGGGTGCCGGCTTGTCCTGCGCGGAGAACCAGACCCGCAATTTGCGATCGAACCAGAACACATCCGGCACCGGCCGCGCCCAGGGCAGGGCGATATTGATTTCGACCAGGGGTACCTTGCTCGGCATCGCCGCCAGGTCTTGCGGCGGCGTACCGAATACCGTGGCGCGCAGCGCGGCCGAATCGGCAAGGCCTGCGGCGGGGCCGGGCTCCGCAGGCGCAGATATGGCGGGCGCAGCGGGCTCCGTGCCGTGAGCGTACGCCGCGCCCAACAGCAGGGCGGCGAATGCGATTCGCACGCGACGCCGCTGCGCTCGATTCCGCGGGCTCGCGGCGGTGTTCAACGATTTCAACAGTGTCATCCTTAAAGGGGAGTGCAAACCCGTGAGCGCAGGACGGAGCATACCGGAGACTCAAATGACTGCTGATCTCAGTGTGGGGGTTTATTGCGCGGCGTCCGCGGATGTCCTGATCGATCGATGCGCGGCGTTGCAGCAAGCCGCTGTTTCTGCGGTATTTCTTGCCCAGCGCCCACTGACCTCGTGCTGACGGCCCGCGTCAAATCGGTTACTGTATCGGAACGAGATTCAGGGGGGAGAACAAATGAAAAAGCACCTTGCCCGAATGATCCGGACCGTCTGTGTCGTGACTGGCGCCACCTTGGGAGCCGCGGCGGCCCAGGCGGACGTCACCGTCCAATCAAAGAACACGCTGGATGTGGCCTCCATGATTCGAATGCATGGGGCCTCCACGACCAGCATTACTTCCGACAAGAAGCGTGAGGACACCGAGTCGCACTGCGAAGGCATGATGTCGCTGGTGTGCGGCAATCTTCACGGCGGCGAGATCGTGAGGCTGGATCGCGGCCTGACCTGGCATCTGGAACCCGACAAAAAGAGTTACCGCGAAGACGTTTTTGCGACGCCGGCACAGCTGGCGGAAATGCGCGCCGTCATGCAGGACAGGCTCGAAAAGATGCGTTCATGCCCGGTGTCGCAGCGGCAGCAGCCCGTCGACAAATCCAAATGCGAAATGTCGCCGCCGAAGGTCGATGTACACAAGACCGACGATAGGGCGTCCATCGCCGGTCACGACACGCAGCGCACGCTGGCGACGCTCACCGAGACTTGCACCAACAAGGACACCGGCGATGTCTGCGACACCGTAGTCGCCCTCGATGTGTGGCTCACCCAGGACACGCTGCCCGGCACCGCCGACCGCCATGCGTTCGCGCAGGCTTACGCAAAGAAGCTGGGGCTCGAGGATGCGCAGGGCGCCATGCGCGCCGAGTTCGCGAAATTTCTGGCGCCGTATCAATCTCAGATCAAGCAACTGACCGAAAAGTCCAGCGACCTGAAGGGGCAGGCGCTGAAAACGTCCATGCGCGTGCTGATGGGCGGCGCGAAATGCGGCGCCGCCTCCAAGGCAAAGGCAAATAACTCGAGCGGGGACAGCTCGGCCGGCGGCGGCAATCCGATGGCCAACATGTCGCAAGCAGGCAAGGCGATGGGCAATCTGATGGGTGGACTGTTCAAGAAGAAAAAGTCCGACGACTCGCAGGCGGCAACCGGCGGCGATACGAGCACCGCGAATGCGCCGCCGAGCGCGCCCGACCCTTACGCGCAATACGTGCAGCTGGCGGCGTTCAGCACGGAAACGGTCGTGATCAGCACCGATGCGATCCCGGCGGATCGCTACGAAATTCCCGCCGGTTGGAAAAAGGATGTGCCGCCGCCTTCGAAGAAGGGGAGCGAGGAGTTCACCTGTCCCAAGGTCGCAAATTAGGATGAACGACGAGCCTCTGGAACAGATCCAAATCAAGATCGCCTTTCTGGAACGCGCCGCCTCTGACCTCAGCGATACGGTGTTTCGGCAGCACCAGGAAATTCAGGCCTTGGAAGCGAAACTCAAGGCCGTCGTGGAGCGACTGAGCGGCGCCCAATCCGACGAGAGCGCCCGCCCGCCGGACCAGGAGCGGCCGCCCCACTATTGAATTCAAAAAGCCGCGGCGTGATCCGGCGGTGCCGCCGGCGCTGCGCAGGCGGCTCGAATCAACGCGAGCGCATCCTCTGCCTGCCAGAGTTCGAGCTTCTCCAGCAGATCCCAGGCCGCGGCCTCGCTCACCACCTGGTAGGGGTCATGGGGATTGCGCGCCCGATTGTGGGCGGCATAGCAGACGCTCATGCACAAGCGGGACAGTATCAACGGAAACAACGCCATCTGTTCCGCGTCGGTCAATGGATAGCAGCGTTGATAGGCGCGAATGATCTGCGCGGCGATTGAGAGCGGTTCCTTCTCGCCCTGCATCGTATAGGCCAGCGCGATGGCCAGTTCGCAGATCGTGGCCGTATACACCATGTCGCCGAAATCCAGCAGGCCCACCATGCGGCCGGCGTCGACGATCACATTGCGATCGTTCGCGTCGCCGTGTATCACGCTGTGGCGCAGCGCCGCCCAGTCGATCCGCTCCCATTGCAAAAACAGGCGCTCGACGCGCTGGCGCCTGGCGCGCGGCAGCAGAGCGGCGTGTGCCAGGGCCATGCTCCCTTGGCGCAGATCCCACTGCAGGATGCGGCGCATGGCCGGATGAGCAAAGCCGCATAGCGCGGCGTCGATCTTGGCCATATTGCCGCCGATGGATTCAAACAGGGCGGCGCCACGCGAGGCGCATTCTGCGAGCACCTCTCCGTCGAGCCAGGTCAGCAGCCGCACGCAGTGATTGGCACCCGCACCGGCACCCTGAATATTCGCGAGATCCCTGCCCCGCCGCGACATGATTGCCCGCTGCACGCGGCAATCCGCCACTATGTTTTCCACGTGCCGCATCGCCTGGTTTTGAAAGTCGAGCAACTCCGGCGTGTCGTTCGAATTGGCGATCTTCAATACGAATTTCTTGCCGCCCGCATCGGTGATCAAAAAATTCTGATCGCGCTCGCTCGGCAAAGCCGAGATCCGGCCCGCGACGCCGAATTCCCGTTCAGCGACGGCGAGAGCCTCGGCTGCCGTAAAGCCCGGGATGCTCTGCAGCGAGATCGTCATGCCGCACCATGGCTCGAGTCGAGGTTCAACCCTGGCGCTCCGGCGCGGCCCCCTGAAACGCGCCGATTTCCCGGCAGGCCGCGTCGATCCCGACGATGCGCGGATAAGGACCCAAGTCCACCGCGAAACGCCGCGCATTGAACACCTGGGGCACCAGGCACACATCCGCCATGGTCGGAGAATCGCCGTGACAGAAGCGCCCGCTCGCTGTATCCCGCACCAGCCAACGCTCCAGAGCGTCGAATCCCAGCTGCACCCAGTGCCGGTACCAAAGGTCGCGCGTCGTCTTATCGTGGTGCAACACGTTCTCGAGGTATTGCAGCACCCGCAGATTGTTCAAGGGGTGCACATCGCAGGTGATCGCCTGGGTCAGCGCCCGCACTCGCGCGCGCGCCAGAGGCGCCTGCGGCAATAGCGGCGGGTTCGGATGGATCTCATCCAGGTACTCGATAATGGCCACGGACTGAGTGAGCACCGCGCCGCTGTCCAAGGTGAGCGCGGGCACCAATCCCTGGCTGTTGATTTGCAAGAACTCCTCGAGCCGTTGCTTGCCAGCGCGCAAATCCACCGGCACCGCGGTGACCTGCAACCCCTTGAGGGCCAGCGCGATCCGCACCCGGTAGGAAGCCGAACTCAGCGCATAGCCATGGAGAATCATCTAGTGCTCGGGAAGCAGCCGGTCAATATGTTCGCTACCGTATAAAGATCGCACGGCCAAAGTCAATGCCTGCGAAACGCGGGCAATCGAGCGTCGCCAATCAGCTTCAGGCGACGACGGTCGAACATAGACGCTCCGCACTCGAGCACCGATCAGGCGTAACTGCGGCTGATAAACCAAAATACGCCCAGGGCCACCAGACAGGACGAGGCCACGTCGACCACCCAGGGTCGCGGCACAGTGAGTTTGTACTTCGCCAGTATCCCTACAGCCAAGGTTGCTCCCACGACCAGGATCAACTGCCCAATTTCCACGCCGACATTGAAACCCACCAAGAGCTCGGCCAGGCGCTCGGGGGGAAGCTGCAGTTCGAGCAAGTCGGCGGCGAAGCCGAACCCGTGGATCAGACCGAACACCAAGGTGATCAGGATCCTTACGCGCCCTGCGTCACGCAGTCGGCCCGAAATCATGAGGTAGCTGGCGGTGAAGAGTCCCGCGCCGAGCAATAACATACTGGGCAGCCCGCCTACCCCTAAGGCTTGAAGCAGAGCCATGAACGCCAGCGAGCCGCCGACCGCCAGCGCCGCCAGGGTGGGCTTATGGGTCTGCACCACGATGTTCTCCGCGCCGATCAGCGCAATGGTCAGCGCCACCAAGGCGTCGATGTATTCCGCGTGCGGGCGTAGCACCCCGGTGACCGCCAGCGCCAGGGTGAGGCTGTGGCCAATGGTGAAGCCGGTGACCACGAACACCAGATCGCGCAATCGCCGGGAGATCAGCACCAAGCCCAAGAGAAAGGACATATGATCGACGCCCGTGAAGATGTGCATCACCCCCATGCGGATGAACTCGGCGAAACGCGCGCTCTTCAAACGGCTTCCCTCACCTCCCGTCACGTCCACCCACTGGTGTTCGGTGGTGATCAATTGTTCGATGAATTCTCCGGTCGAGGCGTTTTGGACTTGCGCAAAATTGGTGTGGCTCGCGACCAAATCGAAGAAGGCCGCTGAATGAACCTGCAGGTTGTTCGGCGCGGCGCATCTGAACGTGAAATCGTATTTTCGATATCCCGCGGCCGCGGACAGCGTCTCGACCGGAGGGACCAGCGGGCACCTCACGCCGCCGGCCAGGGGATAGACGCGATCGGTCAGGTAGGCTTTCATGCGATCGTCCGACGGCGGACTTTGATCGCTGGACAGACGATCGGCCTCGACGACTGGAATCGTCATCACCAGATCAACGTCGGCGCCTTTTATTTCCCAAACCGAATGGGATTGGCTGCGGGTATGCGCGCCGGCGGCGGACACGCCGAGCGCGGCGGCAGCCAACAGCCATGTCGGCAGCCGCGGCATCGAGCGGCGCCGCCTATTCTCGCGCAGCGACATCAGCGAACGTCATCTGCGATCAAGACATTCGCGCGCTTGCGCAGAAATGCCTCGTCTCCGGTGCGCAGGCGGCCGATCGCATCGTTGCGGTAGTCCGTCAAGACCCGATCGCGAGCGGCGTCAAAATCGAAGGGAACCGGTTTCTGGTTCTTGAACATATACAGCACGTGAATCGCATCCGCATGGACGATGGGACCCGAGACCCCGCCGTCGGGCAAGTTGCGCGCCGCCTCGAACAGCGGCTCTCCCAGATGAATCCTGACGGCAAAATAGAATTCTTCGTCGGCAACCTTTCCGGAGTCCGACCCATGCAACCGCGACAGAAGCGCCGCATTCGGCGGCATTTTCTCGAGCGCCCCGGCCGCTTCGGCCGCCGCCTTCGATTCACCGGGCGGGAAGACGTAATCGCGCAGTGTCATGATGCCTTCACTCGCATATCGCGCGCGATGCAGGGCAAAATAGCCGCGCAGCTGCGCCTCGGCCGGTTGGGAAGTGATGGCGTCGGCCGCGATTTCCATTTCGACCGAATTGACCATGGCGGCACGCACGTCTGGGTCCGTGGATGCAACATCGAGCTCCTTGCCTCTCTGCACGAACAATTCCTCGCGAATCATGTCGTCCAGCACTTTGCGCCGCTGCGCGGCCGTTGCGTGCTGCAGGTCCACGCCATACAGAGCTTGAAGCTGCAGCAGATAGTCGCTGCGCGAAATCGGCTGCTGGTTGACCATCGCCACATCTTCGGGCGGCACGCTCAAGGTGGAGGTGCCTCGCGCCGTGAAGAGCGAGTACCCCGCCATCATCAATCCCACCACGGCTCCGCAGCCCATGAAGACGAAGGAACGCCGGCTGTTCGCCTGCCCGATGTCGCTCATCGCCAGGCCTGCCCGGCTCCGGGCGCGGCCGGCGCCGCCGGACCCGGACCATGCGAGAGCGAATAGACGAACACCGCGGCCTCGCGGATTCCCGCCGGATTGATGCGCCCCACCCACGCGGGACACATGCCATGCCGGCCATAGGAAATGGACATCGACAGGGATTCGCGGCTGCCGTCGCCGTAGAGCGTGATCCGATCCGTCAAATTCGGCGCGCCGATGGCTGAATCGCCTTTGCCGTCCGTTGCATGGCAGTCATAGCAGCCGGGGGCACCCGCGAAGAGTTCAGCGCCGCGGGCCGCGGCCGCGCCGTCGGCGCTTCGTCCCTGTGCTTGCACCAGGAATTCGACGAGATCCCGCACGTTTCCGGGGGATAGCGCTGGAATCCTGGCATCGCGGGCGCTGGGCTCCGGAGTGGCGTAGGCCGGCATGATGGCGAGGTTCCAGGCCTTCGGATGGTAGGAGCGAATTCCGTACTTGATGACTTGCTCTATATCGCTCACCAATCCCGTGCCGTACAGCCAATCAGAGTCGTTCAAGGCAGGCACGCCTCGCACCGGATCGCCCTGTCCCCGGCGTCCGTGACAGGCCGCGCAATGCGTCTCGAACTGCGCCTCACCACGGCCAAGGGCGAATCCCATCAGAGCCGCGTTGCCGGGGACTGCATCGGGGTCGGCGCGCAGCAGACGAGCTTCGAGCCGCGACAATTGCACCCAGACCGCGGCCATGAGGCAGGCCGATGCGGCCAATAGAATTGTGATGCGCACCGACGAAGCCTACCCGAGGGATGCCGGCCGCGCACGCGCCGCGCACGAAAAAACGAGGCCACAATCCTGCGATCATGGCCTCGCGTTTCTCTTGAACTCAGCTCTCCACGCTATCGATCGTCAGTATCGCGACCCTCGGAGGCGGGCACCGCTGGGGTGACTGCGACGCGGAACCCTGACAGAACCCATGCTCTCTGGCTCGGAGCGAAGCGGGGCGCAAGCAAGCCGTCGTTGATCTCGCGTGTGACGGCGAAACGGTTGAACGAAGTCGCCGGCAGGTACAGCCGAAAGTTGTCCGCAAAACCATCGGATGCAGTATCCGGATCACCTTCGGGGGCTGAGATGATGCCGTCATTGTTGGTATCCACGCGGGCAACTTCCGCGGCATAAGCATCAAACAACCGCCGCTGAAGATTCTTCACGCCCGGCTCGAACGAGGCTGGCCGCGCATAGACGTCCAGATAGACTTCATTGGCGAGGCCGCTCGGAATACCCCTTTCGCGAAATTCCCGCTGCGCGTCCACGGTGCCGTCGAACTTGTCCGGATCACGAGGAAGATTGGGGTTGTCCCCGACAATCCGCGGATCGTTCACGATTCCGCGCGGCCCGGACCCCGGAACGATAGATTGTAGCTTGCCAATTTCGCCATCCTTTAGGGCATCCGGAGCTTTGCCAAAATCATCGGGAAAGCCTCCCGTAAACGGCAGCTCGTATAGCGGGTGTATCCAGTTCGTCCCTAGATAATTGAACTCCCAATAGGAGTGAACGTCGCTCTGCTGCATGGCGTTGTATGCGCCAATGCTCTCAAAGATGGACACGACATTCGTTTGTCGGTCCGGAAAGTGGTCAGACTTGCTGGGGAAATGCACCGCCTTTCCGTCCACCGTAAAAATCGCACCGGCGACGTTTTGCGGACCCATTTGCCGAAGTTCTTTGGCATCCGCCGCCGTTATCGTTCCGAACTGCGCGTGTCCGTCGCGGCGGGGCGGCGCCGTGTCGGGGACGACGAGATCGTGAATCATCCAGCCTTCGTACCAGCCACTCTCGTTGTTGATGACGAACAGCGGCGAAATGTCCGTAAACACGTCGATAAACGCTTTCGGATGATGCGGATCGGTGGGCAGCCCCGGTTTGGGCTCGAGAACCAACCGCACTGCCCCGAGTGTGGACATGCCGCAATTGGCGCCTGTTGCGCTCAATTGCGCGGCGTCGTTGACGCCCGGAAATATCGTCGTGAATACGTTGGGCTCGAATCCTTCGCTGTCGAGCAGATAGTACTGAAATAGCTGGCTCGCCTTGTCCGCCTCGGCAAATACCTGCAACGGCAGGTAGGTGTGCGGCCGATCCGCCAGTTGCACGAGCCGGTCCTTCAGTGGGTCGGGTAAATTTGCAATATCACCGCGGTTGGCGATGGTAAGGCGATCTGCCGCTGCGTTGGGATTGGGGTGGCACGGCGGCGGCGGTTGGTCCGCGCGGGCATCGCACAGGATGCCCATCGCGATGGCCACGGTGGCCAAGGTCAGTGCATGTGTTTTCATGGGATAACTCCGATAAATTTTGTGACGATGAGACCTTAGGGTGGAGCGCTCGCGTTCGCAGCCCCAAGGCGATGCGCAAAGACACGGCGACGCCAAATTCCCTCTAAGCGACGACCTCGCGCTTACCGCAGGTGTTGTCGGCGAAATGTCCTTGTGAACTCGTAGGTACCGCTCCGTGATATGCGAGTTAACGTATTCTTAAATGTGTGGCGGCGGGCCTCCGCAGAGCGGCTGCACATCAATGGCGTGTTTGACAACGAAACGTGGGAAGCGCGCACCGGGCGGTCGGCGCATCGTTGGGGTTAAATCCGATCAACGTCGGTCTGGCTTTGGCCGACGGCGGCGCCGTTCGGCTATAGGTGCAAGGCGGCGCGGAAGCCGATTTCCGAGTCGTGTGTTGAACGCTCTATAAGGGCGCCGACCTCAGGCGAGCGAGTTGCGGATCGGCTGCACGCGCAGACGGCCGCGAAGGACGAGTAGCGAACCTAAAAGCAGCGTCAGACCGCTCGCGGCCGAGGCCGGATCCATTTCCGGCGCTGCGTTGCCGCCGCCGCCGGTGCCGCCGCCGCCCGTGCCACCGCCCCCGGTGCCGCCGCCCCCGGTACCGCCGCCGGAAACTCCGGTGAAGCCTCCACTAAAGCCGCCGCTCCCATTGTCGTTAACGCCGCTTCCCAGACTGCCGCTACCGGAACAATTGTTGGAGACTGTATTGCCGATCATCGTCACGGCGCCGGTCTGCGCAAATGCTCTGCCGCAAAGAATTTTCGCCGAGCTGTCAAAGGTGACGCTGCCGAGCGCAAGAATATTTCCTTCAAATGACGTGCCCGAGCCAAGCGTGGCCGAGCTGCCGACTTGAAAGAACACGCCATCCGTCGCATTGCCATTTTCAATGATGATTTTCGCGCCACTTGCGCTGGTCAGGGTGCTTCCAAGCTGGAAAACGAAATCCTTATTGGACGCGCCGGCGAAGTTGAGTGTCAGCGTTCCGGTCAATTGGGCCGAACTATCGTAGTGATAGACGCCTGGTGTGAGCGTAAGACCGCCCAGGTCCTTGCCGGTCAGATTCATCGTGGACGGAAGGCCCGCAAGGAAGTTGTACGCGTGCGTTTCATCGACTTGCGCCTGCTGGGCTACCGCGTCTGTCTGGTGCAACGTTCCGGTAAGGGTGACGGTATTGAATCCGGTGATCGAGGTCCCCGCGTAAAGTCCCACATCGCCATTGATCGTGGTCGCTCCCGTGTTGGTCACGGTCGATGCACCCAGGATGGCATCGCTCTCGGACGAGCCAAGTATCGTTTGCGCATCCGCCATGGGGGAGGGACCGATTGCGCCGAGACAGGCGAGTGCAATCGCGGCGCTACCGAGAAAAGTTCCGTTTTTTGACATGTCAGCTCTCCAGGAATGGCCCCGCAATTCTCCACAGATCGATCCCAAGACCTCGTGCCGCAGATCGTGGCGCCAGGCCCGGCACAACGGGAACATGCTCACATACTCTTTCGACCCCGTCTGTCTGGCAACGTACGGATCAATGCGAGTACTCGTCGGTCGAGGGGGTCTGCTGCCGCTGTTGCGGACTCGAGGAGTGACGGACGGCGATGGCGCGCCGCTACCCGCCGCCGCTGATAATACCGAGATCCATCAGCGCGCCGCGCGTTTCCGTCGCCCCGCGCACCCGAATCGCATGCATGCCGAATCTTTGAGCGGCCTCGACATTGAGCAAGTTGTCGTCGAGAAACAGCACCTGATCGGGCAGGCAGGCCAGCGTCTCCACCACATGCTCGAACGCATCCAAATCGGGTTTAATTCGCCCGGTCAGATGCGAAACAAAATGGCGATTGAACGCCGCGCCGAGCTGCATGTCATCCAGCACGCGTGGCCAATGCAGAGCATTGCTGTTTGAAAGCAGCGCGCGTTGATACGAACTCGGTATGAGCCCGAGCATCTCCAAGGTGCCGGGATAAAGTCCCGTTGGCCAGGCAATGAACGATTCCAAGAATCGTTGTGGTTCGACGCCGAGGCCAAACTCTGCAATCACTCCCGCCGCAAACTCATCGGCATCCATCTTCCCGGATTCAAATTGCCGCACCGATGCCGATAGCAGCCACCTCCGCAACAGCTCTTCTTCGGTAACCGTCTTGCCAAGCCATTCCAGCATGACCTCCACACCGCGCAGCTGCACGAGGACGCCGCCCACATCGAACAACAAGACGCGAATGTCCTCGGGTGCGCTTTTGGACTTCATTTCGACGACACTGCGTCACTCCTCCCGCGGGGCCGCAGCGGTGCTCAGGCCACCTCGAAGAGGCCCGCGGCTCCCATGCCGCCGCCGATGCACATGGTCGCCACCACGTACTTGACGCCGCGCCGCTTGCCTTCGATGAGCGCATGACCCACGAGGCGCGACCCGGAGACGCCGTAGGGGTGACCGACGGCGATCGCGCCGCCGTCGACATTGAGGCGTTCCGCGGGAATGCCGAGTCGGTCGCGGCAATAGATGACCTGCACCGCGAAGGCCTCGTTCAATTCCCACAAGCCGATGTCCTCGATGCGCAATCCCGCCTTGGCCAGGAGTTTGGGCACGGCGAAGACCGGACCGATGCCCATTTCGTCGGGTTCGCAGCCCGCGACTTGAAAGCCGCGAAAGATTCCGAGCGGGTTCAGGCCTTTTTTCTCCGCCCGCTTCGCATCCATGACGATGCACACCGACGCGCCGTCCGAGAATTGACTGGAATTGCCGGCCGCGATCACGCCGCCCGGCAGCGCCGCGCGAATTTTCGAGACGCCCTCGTAGGTGGTGTCGGGCCGAATGCCCTCGTCGGTCGAGATGTTGATTTCCTGGGTGCCGATTCTGCCCGACGCCTTGTCGGCCACCGCCATGACCGTGGTCATAGGCACGATTTCATCGCTGAACCGGCCAGCTTGGGCTGCCGCGGCCGCTCTTAGTTGGCTCTGGACTCCGTATTCGTCCTGCAGTTGCCGCGAGATGTTGTAGCGCTTGGCGACATTTTCCGCGGTCTGCAGCATGTTCCAATAGATTTCGGGTTTGTGCTGCACCAGCCATTGTTCCTTCAGCATGCGCAGATTGGCCTCATTCTGTATGCAGGAAATCGATTCAAGGCCGCCGGCTGCGTAGATCTCACCCTCACCGGCGATGACCCGCTGCGCGGCGAGCGCGATGGTTTGCAGCCCGGTGGAGCAAAAGCGATTGACGGTGACGCCGGCGGTGGTGACCGGGCAGCCGGCGCGCAGCGCCACTTGCCGCGCCACATTCATGCCCGCGGCGCCCTCCATGAAGGTGCCGCCGACGATGACGTCTTCTACTTCCTTCGGATCGAGGTCCGCGCGCTGCATGGCATGACGCAACACATGGGCGGTAAAGGTCACGGGATGCGTCATGTTGAACGCCCCGCGCCAGGATTTCGCGAGCCCGGTCCGGGCGGTGGAAACGACTAAGGCGTCCGTCATGACTGATTTCCCCAACTGGTGAAGGTTTGACCCTTGGAGGCAAGTTCTTTGAGCAAAGGCGCCGGCTCCCAGGCGTCCGGCTGGTAGCCCTTCGCGAACTCCCGCATGGCGCGCAAAATGTTGGGCAAGCCGACCGTGTCGGCGTAGAACAGCGGCCCGCCGCGAAAATCGGGAAATCCATACCCCGTCAAATAGACGACGTCGATATCCGAGGCGCGCAGCGCGATGCCTTCCTCGAGGATGCGCGCAGCTTCGTTAATCAGGGAATACAGCGCGCGCTGCACGATCTCCTCGTCGCTCACTTTGCGCCGCGTGATGCTTAAGCGGGCCGACTCTTCCAGCACGATCTTGTTGACGAGGTCGGACGGATTCGGCGCGCGGTCGCCGGGCTTGTAGTCGTACCAGCCGGCGCCGGTCTTTTGGCCGAAACGGCCCAATTCGCAAATGCGATCCGGAGTCCTGGAGAAGACGCGGTCCGGATACTCGACATACAGGCGTTTGCGGATGTACCAGAGAATGTCGTTGCCCGCGAGATCGCTGACGCGAAACGGTCCCATCGCGAAACCGAATTTCTCCATCGCCTTGTCGATTTGCTGCGGCAACGCGCCCACATCCAGCAGCAGCTCCATCTGGCGGAAATACCCGTTCATCATGCGGTTGCCGATGAATCCGTCGCAGACGCCGGAGATGACGCCGATTTTCTTGATTTGCTTGGACACGGCCATGCTGGTGGCGACCACATCCTTGGCGCTCTGGGCGCCGCGAACAATTTCCAGCAGTTTGCTGACATTCGCCGGACTGAAGAAATGCAGACCGATCACATCCTGCGGCCGCTGCGTGAACTGCGCGATCTTGTTCAAATCCAGGGTCGAAGTGTTCGATGCGAGAATCGCGCCGCTCTTGGCGACCTTGTCCAGCTGCTCGAACACCTGCTTCTTGACCTGCATGTCCTCGAACACCGCTTCGATCACGAGGTCGGCGCTCTTGAGGTCGTCGTAGGACAGCGTGCCGGTGATCCGCTTCACACGGTTGTCGAGTTCGCCCTGGGTCAGCCGCCCCTTCTTCAAGGTGCTTTCATAATTTTTCCATACCGTGCCAAGACCCTTGTCGAGAGCGGCCTGGGTGGTCTCGAGGACCGTCACCGGTATTCCTGCGTTGGCGAAATTCATTGCGATGCCGCCGCCCATGGTGCCGGCGCCGATCACGGCGACCGACTTGATCGCGCGCAGCGGCGTGCTCGCCGGCACGTCGGGTATCTTGGCCGCGGCCCGCATCGCGAAGAACGCGTGTCTCAATGCCTTGGACTCCGGACTGTTCAATAATTCCATGAACAGAGAACCTTCGATTTTCATTCCCTCGTCGAAGGGCTTGAGTACGGCCGCCTCGACGGCGTCGATGCATTTGAGCGGTGCCGGATAGTTCTTCGCCAGCGGGGCAACGGCGCCGCGCGCGAAATCCAAGAACGCCTCCGCGTTGGGAAAACTGATCTTGATGTCGCGCGCTTTTTTCAACGGCGACTTCTCGGCGATGACGCGCTCGGCAAAGCCCAAGGCTGCCTGCGGCAGTTCGTCCTCGGCGATCGAATCGAGCAGTTCCGTCTTTGCCAAATCGCGCGCGCTCACGGGATTGCCGCTCACGATCATATTCAGCGCCCGCTCGACGCCCACCAGGCGCGGCAGCCGTTGCGTGCCGCCCGCGCCCGGCAGCAATCCCAACTTGACCTCGGGCATTCCGAGTTGCGCCGACGCGGCGGCGACTCGATAGTGGCATGCCATGGCGAGTTCGAGTCCTCCGCCCAATGCGAGTCCGTTGATTGCCGCGACCACCGGTTTGGGCGAGTTCTCGATCAGCGCCAACAAATCCGCCAGGGACGGATTCGCGGACATGGCGGGCAGCCCGAATTCGCCGACATCGGCGCCTCCGCAATACGCACTGCCCGATCCGACGATGAGAACCGCGCGAATCGACTCATCAGCTGCTGCGCGTTCCAGACCGTCGGCAATGGCGGTGCGCAGTCCCAGACTCAAGGCGTTGACCGGAGGATTCTTCAGGGTAATCACGGCGACGGCGCTCCGTGAAGTATAGTCAGCAAATGCCATGCGCTCTCCTTCGTAGACGGCGAAGTATACTGCTTTGTTGAGACGCCTCTCACCGGCGGCGGCCGTCTCGGCGGCGTTGCTGCTCATCTGGTGCGTCGGCATGTTCGGGCGCGGCTACTGGACACCCGATGAACCGCGCGAAGCGGACATCGCCTGGCGCATGAGCTGGCAGGCCGAGAAGGCGGTGCCGCTGTTGGCGGGCGAGGCGTTTTGCGAAAAGCCGCCGCTGACCTATTGGCTGGCGGCCGTCCCGATCCGGCTCTTCGGCCCCGATGCCTGGGCTGCGCGCCTGCCCAATCTCTTGTACGCCGTGATCACGGCCCTCGGCGTGGGCTTGCTGGCCAAGTCAAGCGCGGGACGCGTCGCCGGGCTGGTGGGCGCCGCCGCCGTGAGCACCTTCTTGCTGTCGTACCAGGTCGCTATCTGGCTGGCCACCGATGCACCGCTGCTCGCGACCGTGCCGATCGCGCTGTTGGGTGCGTACCAGGGCTTTTACGCCGCGCGCTCGCGCGAGCGCTTGCGCGGCTACCTCTTGATGCATGCGGCCTTGGGATTGGGTTTTCTCTGCAAGAGCGCGGTGGCCTGGATGGTGCCGGCGATGGCCCTCGTCACGCTTGCCATCTGGGAGAAGCGCTGGCGCGAACTGCTGCGATGGGAACTGTACTTGGGCTTGTTGCTGCAGGCAGCGATGATACTCACCTGGGTCTGGTTCGTGTACATGGGCACCGACGGCCCCGCTCACTTGAAAGTGTTCTTCTGGAACAATTTGGTCGGCCGCTTCACACGCGTCGACGCGCCGGCCGAATTGCAATACGCCGCGGCTCATCGCAACTCTCCGGGCAAATACCTCATCGAGCTGCCGCTGTACCTGGCCCCGTGGACCCTGTTGGTCATCGCGGCCGGGCGGCGCGCGTGGCACCGGCGTACGGCCTCGATCGATGAGTACCGTCCCGTGCGCTTCGCGCTTGCGGCCGCGCTGCCGCCGCTCCTGATCCTGTCGGTGGCGGCGACCGCCCGCAACATCTATCTGGCGCCGGCGCTGCCCGGCGCCGCCGTACTGCTCGCCTGGTGGGCGCAGGAAACACCGGAAATCCCGGACCGCTGGGACAGGCGTGCGCTGCGCGCCACTTCGGCCCTGCTGCTGCTGGGCGTGGTCGTGAGTATCGCGGCAGTGGGGCTGATTGGCGCCGATGCCTGGAACGCGATGGGCTCGCACACGAGCTTCATCGTGATTTCCGCGGCCGGCTTGATCGCCGCGACGGCGCTCGCGCTGCGCGCCTGGACGGCGGCCCTCACCCAAGTACCGCGGGCCTTGTGGTCGCTGTGGCTGGCGTACTGCGCATTGCTCGTGGGGCCGGCATCGCAGGTGTACACCCGAGTCGATACCTGGCAGGACCTGCAATCGATCGCCCGCGCCATAAACCAGGACGCTGCGGACAAGCCATTGATTTTATTTGCACCGGATGAGACGACACGGGCCATGATCGACATGTATGCACGGACCACCGTCGGCCTCGTCTCTGGGCCGATCGATGCGGCGGCCGTTGACCGTCTGAAAACCGCTGCCGCCGCTTCCCACAGTCTCATCCTCGTGCAACTGCGCGTGCAATCCCCCGCGCGGGCGGCTTGGCGATCTGTGCCCGATTCGACGCCGCGGCAAAGCGAGCCTGTGCAACCGCCTGAGGACGTGTCAGCGCTGTCTTGGCTGCCCGCGTCGGGACTGCGAATGACGAAAACCTATTCGCTGCCCCATGGGCGCCGCTACGCACTGCTGGAATTGGCGCCGTAGCGCCCGCCGTCAGCCGGGCGGCGAGGCCGCGAGCAGCGCACGGTATAGCGAATCGTATTGGAGGATCTGTCGAGTCCACGAAAAATCCTGCGCCATCGCGTTTTGTATCAACCGCCGCCAACTCGCCGGATCAGCGTACCAATCGAGCGTCGTCCCGATCGCCCAGCGCACGGCGGCAGCATCGTAGTCATTGAACACGCATCCGGTGCCGACGCCGCTGGCGGGATCGAAGTGCTGCACGGAATCGGCAAGACCGCCGGTGTTGCGCACGATTGGAATGGTGCCGTAGCGCAGGCTGTACATTTGATTCAAGCCGCAGGGCTCATAGCGCGACGGCATGAGGAAAATGTCGCTGCCCGCCTCGATCAAATGAGCCAGCGACTCGTCGTAGCCCGTGTGAAACGCCACCCGGGCCGCGAAGCGCTGCGCCAACCCTTGAAAAAACGCCATATATCGAGCGTCACCGCTGCCCAACACCAACAGTCCGAAATCACGCTCCTGCAGCATCGCCGGCAAGGCGTCGATGAGCAGATCGATGCCCTTCTGCTCCGCGAGGCGGGTGACCATGCCGACCAGCGGCCGCGACGCGGCCATGGCGAGGTGCGTCGCGGCGATCAGCAGTTCCTTGTTCGCGAGCTTGCCGCGCAAGTCCTGCGGTCCAAAATGCGCCGTCAGATGCGGATCGTGCCGCGGGTCCCAATCCCGGTAATCGACCCCGTTCAATATCCCGACCACCCGATCCCCGCGCGCCAGAAGCGTCGCCTGCATGCCCATACCGAGCGGACCTGCGGAGATTTCGTGTGCGTAAGTCGGGCTCACAGTGGTCACTTGATCGGCAAATTTCAAGCCGATTTTCAAGCAGTTGATGATCCCGTGCGTAAGATCCTCCGGGTCCAGCCAAGATTCCGCGGCGGTCAATCCCAAATCGGCGACGGCGGCACTCGGCATGATGCCCTGATAGCCGATGTTGTGAATGGTCAGCACCGAACGCGACCGCGCCAGCAAGGGATCGGACGAATACAGCGTCTTCAGATACAGCGGCAGCAATGCGGTGTGCCAATCATTGCAATGAAAAATATCCGGCGAAATCCCCAGACGCCGGCAACTTTCGAGCGCGGCGCGGGTGAACAACAAGAATCGCCGATGCTCGTCGGGGTCGCCGGTGTAGAAACTTGCCCGGTCGTATAGCTCGGGGCACTCGATGAAATACATCGGGATGTCCGTGCCGGGGAAGCTGGCGGTTCGAAGGGAGAAGCGGTATTCCGCGTCGCCGACGGTGAGCGGGAGCTGTTGGACCCCGAGCACGGGTTGTAGTTCCGGATGCGCCGTGCGAACCGCGGAGTACAGGGGCATGAAGGCGTGCACGTCGTGGCCAAGCAGTCTCAAGTTCTGGATCAGAGCGCCGGCGACGTCCGCCAGTCCGCCGGTTTTTGCGTACGGCAGGATCTCCGAACTCAAAAGACACAGCTTCAATGCGGCCATGACCATGAGTCTAGCAAACGCGTCCACGGCGTCGCGAGAAAAGGTGCACGCGATTGCCGAGTGTGGCAGGCTGGGATTTGCGCTGAAGCCTGGTTCGATTGCTGGGGTGACCCATGATAGGTACGCGGCACGCTGCTCGTAGAAACACCGGACGCTACGTCAGCCGATTGACCAGCGGCACGCTGGCGGTGGTCATGGCTGGGGGGCGCGGCGAGCGCCTCAAGGCGCTCACGCAGCATCGCTGCAAGCCGGCGACGCCCTTCGGCGGCAAGTTTCGCATCATCGATTTTGTTTTGTCGAACTGCGTCAATTCCGGCATCCGTCAAATCGCGGTATTGACCCAGTACAAGGCGCAATCCCTGATCCAGCACATTCAACGCGGCTGGAGCTATCTGCGCGGTGAACTCGGTGAATTCGTGGAATTGATTCCGGCGCAGCAGCAAATCGGCACTCACTGGTATCGCGGCACCGCCGACTCGGTGTTTCAGAACCTGGACTTCATCCGCTCGCACAACCCGACGCATGTGCTGATCCTGGCGGGCGACCACATTTATAAAATGGACTACGGTCCCATGATCGCCTATCACGAACAATGCGAGGCTGACATCACCGTCGGCGTCGTGGACGTGCCGCTGGAGCGCGCCCATGAATTCGGCATCCTGACCACCGACGACACCCATCGCGTCACCAAATTCGCGGAAAAGCCGCAGCATCCGGATCCGATCATCGGCCAGGAGAACCTGGCGCGCGCATCCATGGGCATCTATGTGATCGGCTTCGACCGCCTGGAGAAAATGTTGGTGGACGACGCGGCCAACGCGTCCAGCAATCACGATTTCGGCAGGAACATCATTCCGCCCGCCATCGCCCCCTTGAGGGTGTTCGCCTATCCCTTCCATGACGTCGAGACCCGCGCCCAAAATTACTGGCGCGACGTGGGCAACGTCGACGCCTTGTACGAAGCGAACATGGAACTGGTTGCCCTCAATCCGGAATTGAACATCTACGATCATCAATGGCCCATCTGGACGTACCAGGCGCAGCAGCCGCCCGCCAAGTTCGTGCTGGACGAAGACGGCCGGCGCGGGATGGCGGTCAACTCCATGGTCGCCGGCGGCTGCATCATCTCGGGCTCCTACGTGAAGGAGTCGCTGCTGTCGAATGACGTGCGCATCGAGGACAGCAGCAGCATCGTGAGCTCGGTCCTGCTGCCGGGCGTGACCGTCGGCCGCCGCTGCAAGATCACGCGCTGCATCCTCGACGAGAACTGCGTGATTCCCGATGACACGCAAATCGGCCAGGATCCGGCGCTCGACGCAAAGCGCTACTTCGTGACCAAACGCGGCGTCGTGTTGGTGACCCAGGACATGCTGCGCCAGGCACAAGCGAACAAGGCGTAAGCGGCCCGGCGGTACGGCTGCACGCGGCGCATCGAAGCCCCTTACTCACGCAAGCGCAAGGCGGACCACGCCGCGGTCACGGCTTGCGATTCGATTCCGAGCATGTCGGGCTCTCCGGCGATTTGACCGCTGAGCACCTTCACATCCGCTCCCGCCGTGCCCCACGGCCGATACAGCGACGGTAGTGCCTTGCCGAAGAGCACGACCAGGGGACATCCGACGGCCGCGGCGGCATGCGCCGGTCCCGAATCGACGCTGATCAGGCCGGCAGCGCGCGCGAGCAGCGCCACCAGCCGCGGAATCGGCAGATCGTCGGCGGCGTTGCACAGGCGCGCAATATTGGCCAGCTCCGCGACTTCCTGGTTCAGCGCATATTCAGGTCCCGTGCCCAGCAACACGATGGCGTGATCAGGGCACTGCGTGCGCACATGGCGCAAGACCTCGGCCCAGCGTTCATTCGGCCAGTATTTATGATTGACCGCCAAGCGCCGCAGGCCGCGCCGCATGGTGCGCTTGTTGCCGATCTGAATCAGGATCAGCGGCGCCGCGGCAAGACCCCGCGCCCGCAGCCACGCCTCGATATCGATGCGCTGTTGATCGCTGACTTCGAGGCAGCATCCCGGCGCCGGTGCGGCGAGCTCGGCGCCCGCGCCTGCACCCGCACCCGCACCCGCGCCGATCGCAGCCGGCGAGATTTGCGCGAGGCGCCGCCATTGCTCGGTCGCGTGCTCGCCCGGCAGCAAGGGATGATCCTTCACGTCGACGATGAAGTCCTCTGGAATCCCGGCGCGCCTCAGCAAGGGTCGTGCCGCATCGCTACCGTCGCAGAACCAGGTCGGACCCACGCCCCGCGCCCTCAGGCGACGCACGACGTTTCGCTGATCCGCGCTCAGCCAATAAGGGGTTTTGCGGCTGCGCAGGCTCATGATCTCGCCCACTCCGGGTTGTCCGCGCAGCAACGGTTCACTCCACGCGCCCGAGGTGACTATGTCCACCGGGGAATGGAACCGCGCATGCAATACGCGGATCAAGGCCGTCAACAGCACCATGTCGCCGAAGGCGCCGCAGCGCACTGCCAACGGGCGGTTCACACGCCGGGTACCGGCGCTGCCGGCGCCCGCACCACTCCCAAGCGGATCTTGCGCCAACCGCCGAAACGGTAGTACGCGATGGACAGGAGCATGGAAGTCATCGACGACAGTGGAAAACTCCACCAGATGGCGTCCGCCTGCCAGCGGTCCACCATCCAATAGGCAAAGGGCACACGCAGCAGCCATAGAGAGATGGCGAGCATGATCAGGGGTGGAATCACCGCGCCGGTCGCCCGCACCACTCCGTACAGCACTATCGCGGTTCCGAACATGGCAAACGACCAGATGACGATGGCATTGAGATGCGCCGAGATGTTCAACGCGGCGCTGTCAGCCGGCAAAAACAAACCCAGTGCGTGCTTGTTGAGCGCATAGACGATTGCGATCAGCGAGCCGCCGATCAGAAGATTGAACATCACCCCGGTCGTCGCAACCTTGCCCACCCGATCCCACTTTCCCGCACCGACATTCTGGGCCGCCATCGAGGACGCCGCGGCGCCGATCGCCAATGCGGGCATCTGCACGTAATTCCAGAGTTGCATCGCCGCGTTGAATGCCGCCGTCTCCTCGGAGCCGAACCGGTTCACCAGGGAAGTCAGTGCAACCATGCTCGAGGAGACCACGAACATTTGCAGGCCCATGGGAATTCCTTTCGCGACCAGTATCCGCACCAATCGCCAATCGACCTTGAACAAGCTCAGTTCATCGCCGCGAATGCACAAGAAGTGCTTGGTTCTGTAGAGATGCGCGACCAGCGCGAAGAAGCTCAAGCATTGCGCGATCAGCGTCGCGGCCGCCGACCCGGCGATTCCCAACCGCGGGACCGGACCGAAGCCAAAGATCAACAAGGGATTGAGCGCGATATCGAGCACGACCGACATGAAAAGATAGACGAACGGTGTTCGCGAATCGCCGGCGCCGCGCAGCACCGCCATGAGAAAAAACAGCCCTCCCATGAAGGGCAGTGCCAGAAAAATGATGCGCATGTAGGTGAGCGCCAGCGGCAGCGCATCCGGCGGAGTGTGCAGCCAAACCACCAATAATTGCGCGAGCGCAAACCCCGTCAAGCTCATGGCCAGCGACAGGCCGAGAAAGAACACCGCACTGGTGCCGACGACGCGCTTCGCTTCGGCGATGTTCTTGGCGCCCACGCATTGCGCGACCATGATGGTCGAGGCCATCGAAAATCCGAACATGACCCCAAACAACAGGAACATCACGACATTCGCGTTTCCCACCGCGGCCAGAGAGGCCGCCCCCAGGAATTTCCCCACCCAAACCGCGTTGACCGAGCCGTTGATCGATTGCAATACGTTGCCGGACAGAATGGGTAATGAAAAGGACAACAAGGCGCGCGGAATCGATCCTTCGGTCAACGAAAACTTGGGCGACACAATCTCTCCGAACTGCGGCGATGCCGGCAGGCCAGTATAATTGATCGTCATCGTCCGAGGAGCCAGCATGACGGCCGTGAATATCGCCGCGCGGATCGAGGAGCTGCTGCAATCCCTGCAGGAACCGGCGCTTGGCGACTTTCTTGCCGAGTGGCCGCGCAGCGCCGCGCCCCGAGTGGTGGCGGCCTCGCCATTGCCCGTGCTGCGTTGGCTGCCGGACATAGCCGGCGACACCGACGCGTTCGCGGCGGATCTGGTGGCTGCAGTCTGTCGCGCCGCACCGTCGCTGGCCTGGCGCCAAACCTATACCGCGAAGGACTTCGACGGCGCTTTTCTCGACAATTATGGATGGAGCGAAATCTTGGGCTTGAAGGGACCGTTGGCGTGCGAACGAATTGCCTGCGGCTTTCTGCTCTTGGGCCCCTCCACTCACTACCCCCGCCACCGTCACGAAGCCGAGGAAATCTATGTGCCGCTGCGTGGTACGGCGGCTTGGCAGCAAGGCGACGCGGTCTGGCGGGACCGGCCGCCGGGAACTGCGATTCATCACGCCAGCGGCGAACCTCACGCCATGCGCACCGGCCAAAGGCCGCTATTCGCGCTATACCTGTGGCGCAGCGCCAACCTCGCGCAGAAGGCCCGGCTCGATGGCGCGGAAGATTGAACGCAGTTTCACGCCGGGCCGGCGATGCACCTGAACTCCCCGCTCTATCATCGAGTGCGTGTCTTCAGCTGCGCGCGCGCGGGCGTTTTGCGGGATCGGGTCCGGCCGGCCCGGCGCACGGTCTCCGGCACGGGCTCTGCAAGGGAGGCATCTGGATCCGGTACGCCGGCCGCGGTCAACAGCACCCGGACCGCCGCCTTGGCGGCACGCGCCACGGTCGGATCACCGCGCACCAGCGCCGCGATAATGGCGCCTTCCGCCAAAATCGCCACTTGCGTCGCCAGAACGTCGGGGTTCGCCACTTTCATCTGCACCAAAGTATCGCGCAGCCAAAGGCGCCGCTGTTCCTTGAAAGCGACGGCCAACTTGGCGCCGGGGTGGGTCGCGTCGCCCAACTCGGCAACCGCGTTGACGAAAGGACATCCGCGAAACGTATCGGTCGCAAACCAACGCTCGAGCCAATCGAAATAACGAAGAATTTGTTCGAGTAGCGGCCGGTCGGATGACTTGGACTGGACGAAGTGGCGTGACAGATAGGCGACGATCAGATCGTCCTTGGACGGATAGTAATTGTAAAGCGTGCGCTTGCTGATCCCGATTTCCGCCGCGACCGTGTCGACGCCAACGGCGCGGATACCCTGGCCGTAGAACAGTCGACCGGCGGTCTCGAGTATCCGCTCCTGCATGGCCTCCCTGGACGACCAGCGGCTCATGATTGCACAGGTCTGTGTAAGTTTTGCTTGACAAGGCGCATGGTTAACGTTCTACTTACACCGATCGGTGTAGTCAAGTGTCCCTATAGAGGAGTTACGGGAATGAAGGCTATCAGAAAAGCTTTGCTGGTCACGCTGTGCCTCGGCGCCGGCGCAGTAGGCACTTCGGCGGCATCCGCGGGACCCGGCAGCGAGGCCGACGTGGCGCCCCCGCCGGCACGCGAAGAGCGGGCTCCTGTGCCGCGCGACGGCTATGTCTGGGCTCCGGGCTACTGGGAATGGAGCGGCCATGCATATTCTTGGGTTTCCGGGCGCTTCATCTTCGAGCACCGCGGAGCTCACTGGGTTCCCGATCGATGGGATCAAGCAGGCTCGCACTGGCAGCATGTGAGCGGCCACTGGGAGCATTGATTCGAGGCAGTGTTGAATTTGACCAGCTTCGCGGAGGAGCGGGGTGGACGTCTCTGACCCCGCTCCTGGCTAGCGCGCGGGACTCCAGACGCGCAGCGGGCAATGCCGCGCGGCGAGCGTGAAGTCAGCGTCGGTAGTCAGCAAAATCAATTCGTGGCGTATGCATAGCTGGCCCAGCAGCGAGTCGATCGTCCCGATCTGGACCCCAGCCCGCCGGCAAACGTTGCGAATGTCCGCGGCATCAATGTAATCCTGCCGATCCGGCACCAGGAGCGGTAGGGCTGCGAATCGCTGCACGATGTCCTTGCGGGCACGCGGGCCAGCAAAGCCCTGCAACAGTTCCTGCAGCACTAGCCCAGTGGTGACAATCGCATCACCGCCGTCGATCGCCGCTCGCAGCGCCAACACCTCGGGGCCAGATTCCGGCGCGTCCCTTCGAAAGGCGAGCGACCAGACACTGGTGTCGACCAGCATGGTCATCGACGTGAACGCTCGGCCTTGTAGTCGAAGTCAGTATCCCATTCGAGCTTGCCCATCAGATCGAGCAAGTGTTTCTGCTTTCGGCGGGCGATGAATTCCTCTAGCGCGCGCGTCACTGCGGCCTTCTTTGTACGCTCACCGCTCACTTTCAGGGCTTGCTCGATGAGCTTCGGATCGAGCGAAAGATTGGTTGCCATGTGTCACCTCTTACACAGAAGTTTACACATTGAGGCAGCGATTGGACAAGTCGAATGGCAGAATCAGAGCCGTGGGGAACGTTGGTAGACCAGTTTCCCGTGGAATATCGTCAAGTCGCAGATCATGTCCTTCAGTTGATCGGTCGGGATTGAGTAGGGGTCGCGATCCCAAATTGCGATATCGGCGGATTTGTCGCGCTCCAGGGATCCGGTCTGCTTGACCATGAACAATTGTCGCGCGGCCCAGATCGTATAGGAGCGCAATGCGGCGTGGATATCCACCGACTGGGCTACCCCAAACGGCGTCTTGCCACTAGTGCCATTCAAAGTTTCGCGTGCCACTGACGCCCATAGTCCATAGCGGGCGGGAAACGGAGTGACATTGGTATCGGAACCACCCGCCCAGATCATCTTGTTGTCCAAGTAGGTATGCAACGGGATCATGCGTTGACTCCGAGCGACTCCCAGAGCGCTCGGATACGCATCGCCCAGCCACCACATAAACTCGGCTTGGGTTTCCGGAATGCCGGAATCAAATCGCCGCTGAAGATCTGCCATGACGGAGATCGCGTGGTCGGTGGGAAAGTTGGCGTGAATGATGGCGAGTCTTAGCCCCTTCTGCGGATGAGTGCGCAGCGCCTCGGCGTAGGTATCAGCCACCCAGTCAATCGCGCGATCGCCGATCGCGTGGGTGCCCACGCTCACTCCCGCATCGACAAATAGTTGGACTTGCTGACGATAAATCTTGGGATCGAGCGCTGGAACACCGTGATTACCGGAGTCGATCTGCGTCAGGGTGCGGTTCCAGTCCTGGTACATCCAGGCGGTCCGGGCGACACCGCTACCGTCCATGAAAATCTTCGCACCGCAGACGCTGAGTGATGTAGATCCCAAAGTGGATAGATCGGCCTGCGCCTTACGGATGCGGCTCAAAGTAACTTTGGCCTCATCGAGGGTGGGTGGCGTGTGGAAGAGCACGCATACGTTCGCGTCGAGTCTTCGTTCGAGCGCAAGACCCTGATAGGCCGCCCAGTCCTTCTGATCGATGTCGGGGTCCTTGAAACCCGTCATGCCCTCCGCATGCGCCAGTGGCAGCAGGTATTCGATGGCCCGTCGGCGCTGCTCGACTGAGTACGGGGGAATAACCGCAAATATTGCGTCCATGGCGGCTTCTTTCAGAGTGCCCGTCGGTTGGCCGTCGGTGCCATGCTCGATAACTCCCGCCGCGGGGGCAGGCGTCGAGGCATCAATGCCCGCGAGCTTCAATGCGCGGGTGTTGGCAACCCCAAAGTGCGCGGTGGTGTTGTTCAACCAGACCGGATTGTTCGGCGATGCGCGGTCGAGTTCGGTGGCGGTCGGGTAGCGGTGCTCGGCCAATTTGCCCTCGTCCCACCCGCTGCCTACGACCCACTCGCCGGATTTCGCCATCGCGGCGCGCTTTGCTACTCGGTCGAGGATCTCTTGGATGTTGCGCGTGTCGCTCAACTTGATCTCAAACAGGTCGGCCAGCCCGGTTGACACGACATGGGCATGGGCATCGATCAAGCTGGGAGTGACGGCGCGACCCGCCAGGTCGATAACGCGGGTATCCGGCCCAACGAGCTTTTGGATCACGCCGTTGCTGCCGAGCTCGATGATTTTCCCATCGCTCACCGCCAATGCCTCGACGACGCGGTCTTTCGGGTCCACGGTGATGATCCTGCCGTGGTTCAGAACGAGATCGGCAAATGTGGCCGCATGGCCGATCACGGCGGCGAATAGCATGACGCACGCGGCGATGGTCGCCCATGCTCTCGGACGGATTCCCTGGCGCATAAGGTTTCGATGTCGAAGATCGCGGTGCAGGGGGAATGCCGACCGCCAATGGTGCTGGTGATCCAACACGATTAGGGGACCACTAATCAAGGAGCGTTTCCACGCATCGGCATGGGCTCATCAAAACTCACGCCGCAGGTCGAGCAGTTATTTGCAGGATTTTTCCACATCAAGCGCGCACCGGCGCGCCCGAGCCTCGTCGAACAGCGCGGACAACGGGTGAGCGCGGCGACTGCGAACGAGACGAGAATCCCAACCGCGGCGACAAGCAGGCCCAGTACCAGCACAAATGCCTTTCTCATATTAGCCTCGACGGCGAATGCTATCCCAACCATGACGATGCCCAACATCAGATAGATCTGAACTTGCTCGGCGCGACGCCGCACGTATTTGCGAATCGTCAAGGGCTGCGCCGTAGCGGCCGCAACCACTCCGTCTGGCAAATCCGTTGGTGCGTCGAAGCTCACGTCGCAGTGGGGGCATTGCTCGACCGTCTCCATAGCCGCCGCTATTCCGAGGGCCAAATGGCAGCGCGGACATGGGATGTGCAGAAGCTGCCAAAAAAAGATGCCCAGCGCAATCGGCATGATGACCGAGAAAACGAGTTGGTTATCGATTTTGGCAACGAAAACAGAAACAAAGTCCGCTCCCACAAGCGTCGTCACGAGCAACAACACGAAGATGATCCCACTCAACCTAGCGCGCCTTCTGATGTACTCCCTGATCGTCATGAGGAGAGAGTATATCCCGCGGGCGCCGTAATTCTCGGCATCTACCTGCCCGAATCAACGAGTCGATTGTCCAATGTTGGCCAGCGGATTACTGCTGTCGGACCCATTGCCTCCCGTGGTTAGCGGCCGCTTTGGGGCGAGTAAATCCCAGAGTCTCGCAAAACGAAGATTGGCGCGCGCGCACAACAGAAGATTCAATCGCTTGTGGGAACTTATGGCTGCCAAAGCCCTGTTACCCTAGGTCCACGGGCAGCGTTAGCCAGTCGCGATAAATACGCTCTCGATGGGAGAGCAGCGCTTCTAGGGTATGGTGGGGAGTCACTGACGGCATCCACGTATATAGATCCCGCCACAGCGGCTTCATCGGGCACAAGCCTTCAGAGAGCGGCTGAATCAACGCCGCAAATGCCGCCCAAGCCAGATCAAGCGCAGTCAGGGTTGAGCCTAACAGGTAGTCATGGCCGGCGGACCGTAAGGCTCCAAATGTGAGGACAATTTCTTCACAGTGCTTTGTCGAGCCTTCGACCGAATCCGTATTGTGCCGGTACTTCTTCGAGAGGTAGTGGCCGATGCCGCGTTCGCGCTCACCGAAGGCTGGCTCCGTGAGCAGTCTTGCGATCATCATTACACGCCGGTGCCAGCCGAAACCTGCCTCGGAGCAGAGCTCTGCAATTAGGCCCACGACCTTGGCTCGCTCGAAAGGATCGTCGGGCAGCAGG
>Ga0210410_10000115_pt1 | contig 120235 bp, 129 predicted proteins | sample IncBWC4MmetaG_FD_161058 | JGI IMG/M metagenome (GOLD analysis project Ga0210410, IMG submission 161058) | Forest soil microbial communities from Barre Woods Harvard Forest LTER site, Petersham, Massachusetts, United States - Inc-BW-C-4-M | ecosystem: Environmental > Terrestrial > Soil >...
CGATCCGCTGGCCGCCGGTGATCTTCACCATCGGGACCTGGTGGCGCTCGGCGACGTCGGCGATGCGCCGCAGCTCGGCCGGCGTCGTCACCCCGCCGCGGATGCGCGGGATCACCGAGAAGGTGCCGTCGTTCTGGATGTTCGCGTGGACACGGTCGTTGATGAAGCGCGCGTGGCGCTCCTCGCGGTGGCGGTTGGCGGCGACCTCGGAGACGAGGTAGGCGAGCCCCGGCTTGCAGGCGCCGCAGTCGCGCCCCGCCCCGCACGCGGCGGTCAGCTCGGACACCGACGACAGCTCGCGCTCGCGCACGAGCGCCGCGAGCTGCTCGCGCGTCTGCTGACGGCAGGGACACAGGTAGGCGGGCTCCTCTGCGCCGCCGCCGGTCGCGAGCGCGACGAGGTCGAGCACGGTCGCCCTGCACGACCCGCAGCCGGTGCCGGCGCGCGTGCGCGCCATCACCTCGCGGCTGCTCGTGCAGCCGTCGACGCGCACCGCGTCGAGGATCTCGCCCTTGCGGACCCCGTTGCAGTTGCAGACCTGCGCCGCGTCGGGCAGGTCGGCCGCGGTCGCGGCGCTCGCCTCGACCAGCAGCGTGAGCGGGTCCTCGACGGCCTCGCCGCGCTTGACGACGTCGGTCAGCAGCTCGTGCCCGCGCGTGTCGCCGAGCAGCACGGTGCCAGCCGCGCGGCCGGCACCGTCGAGCACCACCTTGCGGTACGTGCCGGCCTCGCCGTCGGCCGCGACGACGGCGCGCGCGCCCTCGGCCGCACCCGCGGTGACGAGGTCGATCCCCATCACCTTCAGCTTCGCGGTGGGGATCGAGCCCGCGTACGCGGCGCCGTCGATCCCCAGCAGCGTGTCCGCCGCGACCGCCGCCTGCTCGTGGATCGGCGCGACGATCCCGTGCACGACGCCGCGGTGCTCGGCGCACTCGCCGACCGCGACGACGCGCTCGTGGGACGTGCGCAGGCGGTCGTCGACGACGATCCCGCGCGCCACGTCGAGCCCGGCGGCGCGCGCGAGGTCGGTGCGCGGGCGGATCCCGATCGAGACGACGACGAGGTCGGCCTGCTCCTGCGTGTCGTCGGCGAAGCGCACCGCGGTCACGCGCCCGTCCGCGCCCGCGCGCAGCTCCGCCGTCTGGCGCTCCAGCAGCACGCGCACGCCCAGCGACTCGATCGCGGGCAGCAGCAGGTCCGCTGCCGCCGCGTCGAGCTGGCGCTCCATCAGGCGGTCGACGAGGTGGACGACGGCGACGTGGACGCCGCGCTGGACGAGCCCGTATGCCGCCTCCAGCCCGAGCAGCCCGCCGCCGATCACGACCGCCCGCCGCGCCGCGGCGACGGCGATCGCGAGGCAGTCCTCCGGCGTGCGGAACGCGTGCACCCCGGGCAGGTCGATCCCCTTCAGCGGCGGCATCAGCGGGTCAGAGCCGGTGCACAGCGCCGCCTGGGTGAAGCGCAGCTCGCGCCCGTCGTCGAGCGTGCAGCGCCCCGCGTCGGCGTCGAGCGCGACGACCCGCCGGCCGAGCAGCAGCTCGACTCCGCGGTCGGCGTACCAGTCGTCCGGCCGCAGCGCGAGCGCGTCGGCGTCGGCCTCGCCGGCGAGCAGGTGGGAGAGGCGAACACGGTCGTAGGGCGCCGCCGCCTCGCCGCACACGAGCGTCAGCGGCGCCTCCGGGTCGCGCCGGCGGACCTCCTCGCAGACGGTCTGCCCGGCGATCCCGCCGCCGACGACGAGGATCCCCTGCGGGCCGCCCCCGCCGCCCGCGCGGCTGCTCGCGAGCGTGCTCATCCCCGCAGCTCCGCCGGTTGGGCGAGGCCGCTGCCGCCCGCGCCCGCCGCCGCCCGCGTCCGCATCGCCCCGCGCACGATCCGCACGATCAGCAGCGCCGAGGCCGCGATCGCCGCCAGCAGCGCCAGCCCGACGCCGTAGGAGCCGGCCGTCTGCTTCACGAGCCCGAGCGCGAACGGCAGCGCGAAGCCGCCGAGCCCGCCGGCCGCGCCGACGATCCCCGTCATCGCGCCGATGCGGTCGCCGAAGCGCAGCCCGACGAGCTGGAACACCGCCCCGTTTCCGAGCCCGAGCGCGCCCATCGTCAGCACGAACGCGACCGCCGTCACCGTGACGGCCGGCAGCCCCGAGACGAACAGCAGCCCGGCGCCGGCGACGCCGAGCACGCCCGACAGCACCGTCGTGCCGCCGACGCGGTCCGCGACGTGGCCGCCGACGGGCCGCAGCAGCGAGCCGAGCGCGCCGCCGCAGGCGGCGATCGTCGCGGCCTGCACCTTCGTGAGTCCGTACTGGTCGTGCAGCAGGATCGGCAGGAAGCTCGTGAGCCCGACGAAGCCGCCGAACGTGATCGCGTAGAGCCCCGCCATCCGGCGCGCATCCGGCTCGCGCAGCATCCGCGCCATGCCGCGGGCGCTCAGCGGCTGCGCCGCGCGCGGCGGCTCCTTCGCGAGCAGTGCGAACGCGCCGAACGCGAGCGCCACGGGCACGAGCGCCATCCCCATCACGGCGTGCCAGCCGGTGTGCTCCGCGATCCGCGGCGCCGCGAGCGTCGCGATCACGGTGCCGGAGTTGCCGGCGCCCGCGATCCCCATCGCGAGCCCCTGGAGGCGCGGCGGGTACCAGCGGCTGGCGAGCGGGAGTGCGACCGCGAACGAGGCTCCGGCGACGCCGAGCAGCAGGCCTACCCCGAGCACCTGCCCCAGCGACCCCGCCGCGAGCCAGCCCCACAGCAGCGGCAGCGCGACGAGCGCCATGCTGACCGTGCCGACGCGCTTGGGCCCGAGGCGGTCGCCGAGCAGGCCGAGCACGAGCCGCATGCCCGCCGCCGACAGCAGCGGCGTCGCGACGACGACGCCCTTCGCGAACGGGGACAGCGAGAGGGCCTCGGCGATGTAGGCGCCGAGTGCGCCCAGCAGCACCCAGCACATGAAGCTCACGTCGAAGTGGATCAGGGCGGCGGCGAGCGAGGGTGCGTGGCCGCTGCGGCGAAGCTCGTTCAGTCTCATGGCGGGACTCCGTGACGGCGTGTCGGTATCGGTGCGAACACGCTACGAACGGTCTGGAGGGGTGTCGTCCGCCCGCTGGACAAGATGCGCGGCGGCTCCTTTCGCCACCGGGTCAAAGCTGAACCGATCGGGCAAAGTGCCGATGGCGCTTAGAAGTTCGCAGCCTTGCAGATCGGTGCTTCAATCGTTACCGTTCGGTTCAGATGCGACGTGCCGAGATCGACATGCAGCGCCTCGTCGCGGCGTTCGCGGCCGACGGCCTGCATGGCGTCGGGATCGTCGAGCTGGCGCGCGCGGCGGGCGTCGCGAAGCCGACGCTCTACCGCGCCCATCCGTCGAAGGACGCCCTCTTCCTCGCGTGCGTGGAGGCGGAGGTGGAGCAGCTCCTCGAGCGCCTCTACGCTGTCTACGCGAAGACGCTCGACGCGCCGCTGTCCGCCGCGCTCACGGCGCTCGCCCGCGCGCTGCTGGCCCACGCCGACGAGCGTCCCGACGCGTCGCGGCTGCTGTTCGTCACGGCGGACCACCGCACGTCCGCGGTCGCCGCCGACGTCGCCGGCACGATCGACCGCGTCGTCGACCGGCTGGCCGAGCTGCTCGCGCGCCACCCCGCCTGGCACGCCGATCCGGCCGACGCCGAGCTCGTCGCGGGGCTGCTGCCGGCGGCCGCCGTCAACGCGGTGCGCCGGACGGTCGAGCCCTGGGATCGCGACGAGGTCGCCGCCCGCATCGCGGCGGTGCTGCACCCGCCGGCGTTCGCGGGCTGACCGGGGCGCCCAGGACGCGCATTGCTAGCGTGACCGGATGCCGGGATCGTGGACGCGCCGCGAGCTGCTCGCGGGCGCCGGCGGCGCCGCGGCGCTCGTGCTTGCGGGCTGCGGTGGTGCCGCGCGCCCGCTCCAGGACCGGCCGGCTGAGGCGACGCCGCCTGCCCGCATGCGCAAGGGCGTCTCGCTGATCGGCGACGTGAACGCGTACGACGACGTGCTCGGCGTGCGCCCCTACCTGCTCGGCGGTCCGCACCCGACGACGTTCGTCGCGCTGTGGCTGCGCTGGACCGACGTCCAGCCGCGAGCGCCAGACCCGTTCACGCGCGCCCAGGCGTTCGTCGACCTCGGCGACCCGAATGGACCCGCGGCGTCCACCTTCGCCGCGCTCGACGCGCAGATCGCCCGCGCGAACGCCGACGGCCGCGAGGTCGCGCTCACGCTCTACCAGTCGTTCCCCGCCTGGACGCACCCGAGCGCCGCGCTCGACCCCGCGCGCGACCCGGCGGCCGGCGGCGCCGGCCATCCGGAGCTGGGGCAGGACGGGCTCCCGCACGACGCGCGCATCCCCGACGACCCGACCGAGAACGGACCGTGGGCGTGGCTCGTCGCCTACCTGTGCGTGCGCTACGCGGACGCGGGCGGGGAGCCGACGCCGGGCGCCGGGACCGCCGGCGCCGCCGGCGGCAACCCGCAGGGCGCGCGGATCGACTGGCTCCAACCGATGAACGAGCCGAACCTGACGTGGTGGCCGCAGCGCGGCGCGGGCCTTCCGGACGGGACGATCGCCTCCGCCGTCGAGCAGCTTGTCCGCAGCGCGGAGGCCGTCGCCGCGCCCGCGCACGCCGCCGGCGGTCCCGGCCTGCTGCTGCCGGCGACCGCCGACGTCGTCAGCGCGGCGAGCGGCCGCGGCACGCCATGGGACGCCTTCAGCGACGAGCTGCTCGCGCGCCTGCGCGGCTGGCGCCCGCGGCTGCCGGTCGGCTGGGCGCAGCACAACTACGCCGACGTCAAGCACGGCCCGCAGGACGACGGCCGCTGGCGCGTCGAGCGCCTGCTCGAGCTGCAGCGCGCGCACGGCTGGCCGGAGCCGTCGGTGTGGCTCACGGAGGGCGGCTACCAGTTCGACGTGCGGCGCGACGGATGGACGGCGCCGGGCCTCGCCCGCTACGTCGTCGATCCCGCGCATACGGCGGATCCCGCGCAGCCGGACGCCTTCGCCGAGCAGGTCGCGGCGCTCGAACGCAACTGGGCCGCGATGCGGCAGCTTCCGGTCCGCTTGTGGACGCAGTACCAGGTCAACGACCGCGACGTGCGCTTCCAGTCGAGCCTGCGCGGCCCCGTCCGCGACACGCCGGCGGGCCGCATCCTCCACGACCCGCCGTATCCCGCGTACACCCTCTGGCCGGCGCTCGCCGCGGCGTGACCGCCGCCACGAGCACCGGCGCCGCTACGCCGCGCTGCCGCGCGCGATTCTGCGCAGGTCGAGCGCCTCGGCGAGCACCGACTCCGCGACGCCCTGCTCCAGCGCGACCTCGCGCAGCGTGCGGCCGGACGCGGTCGCCTCCTTGACGATCTCGGTCGCCTTGTCATAGCCGATGTACGGGTTCAGGGCGGTCGCGACGGCCAGGGTGCCCTCCGCCGAGCGCTCGCAGCCGGCGAGGTTGGCCTCGATCCCGTCCACGCACTTCTCGGCGAACAGCCGCGACGTCGAGGCGAGCAGGCGGATCGACTGCAGCAGGTTGCGCGCGATCAGCGGGATGCGCACGTTCAGCTCGAACTGCCCTTGCAGGCCGCCGACCGTGATCGCCGTGTCGTTGCCGATCACCTGCGCGCTCACCTGCAGCACGACCTCGGGGATCACCGGGTTGACCTTGCCCGGCATGATCGAGGAGCCCTTCTGCAGCTCGGGCAGGAACAGCTCGCCGATCCCGGCGCGCGGGCCGGAGCCCATCAGCGCGAGGTCGTTCGCGATCTTCGTGAGCGAGACGGCGATCACCTTCAGCGCGCCCGACAGCTCCACCAGCGCGTCGCGGTTCGCCTGCGCCTCGAACGGGTCCTCCGGCGGCAGGATCTGCAGGCCGCTCGCGTCGGCGAGCTTGCCGCGCACGCGCGCCGCGAACTCCGGGTGCGTGTTGAGCCCGGTGCCCGTCGCCGTGCCGCCGAGCGGGATCTGCGCGACCTGCGGCAGCGCGTTGCGCACGCGCTTGGCGCCGAGGCGGATCTGCGCGGCGTAGCCGGCGAACTCCTGCCCGAGCGTCACCGGGACGGCGTCCATCAGGTGCGTGCGGCCGGACTTGACGATGTCCTGGAAGGCGGCGGCCTTCGCCTCGAACGACGCCTCGAGCCGCTCGAGCGCCGGCAGCAGGTCGTGCGTCGCCTCGTCGAGCGCGGCGAGGTGGACGGCGCTCGGGAAGACGTCGTTCGACGACTGGCCCATGTTCACGTGGTCGTTCGCGTGCGCGCCGTCGCCGGCAAGGTTCGCGATCACCTCGTTCGCGTTCATGTTCGAGGAGGTGCCGGAGCCGGTCTGGAAGACGTCGATCGGGAACTGCTCGTCGTGCCGGCCCTCCGCGATCTCGTCGCCGGCGGCGGCGATCCGCTCGGCGATCGCGCCGTCGAGCAGGCCGAGCTCGCCGTTCACGCGCGCCGCGGCGCCCTTGATGCGGCCGAGCCAGCGCACCACCGGCACCGGCACGCGCTCACCGGACACCGGGAAGTTCGCGACCGCCTTCGTCGTCTCGCCGCCCCACAGCTGCTCTGTCTCCTGCACGCCCATGCGTCCTCCGCGTCGTGGCTCGCTCATCGCTTATCCACAGTAGGAAATCAGCTCTCGCGCAAGGCTCAGTGGGTGATCGCGCGAAATCATCCACAAAAGGAGATCAACTCTCGCGCGAGACCCACTGGATCGTCGTAGGCGAGCAGGAAACCGGCGCGGGTGAGCACCCGCAGCTGGGCGTCGGGGAGCAGGTCGAGCGCCTGTCGCGCGGTCGCCACCGGATACATCGGGTCTTCGTCCGCCCACAGCAGCAGCGTCGGCGCGGTCACGTGGCGGTAGGCGTCGAGCAGCTCGCGCTGCGGCTCGCTCGGCCAGTGCCGCGCGAACGCCGCCCACGAGCGCGCGCGGCCGCGGTTGCCGGGCATGTCGGCGAGCGCATGGCGGATGAGGTCGCGCGCGGCGGGGTTGCGCTGCACCGACAGCTTCTCGCCGAGCGCGGGACGGAAGACCAGCGGCGCGCCGCGCGCGAGCAGCCGGTCGAGGCCGGGGACCGCGGCCACCATCGCGGCTCCGCGCCACAGCGAGCGGCCGGTGCGGTGCTCGGCGCGGCGGTGCAGGCGGTTCGGCATCAGCACGAGCCGTCGCGGCGTCAGCTGCCCGTGGACGACGGCGCGCAGCAGCAGCTCGGCGCCGAGGTCGTGCCCGCCGACGAGCGGCCGCGGCCCGAGCACCTCCGCGCAGAAGCCGGCGACGACCTCGGCGAGCCAGTCGGGCGTGTACGGATGGCGCGGGCGGTCCTCGCTGTCGCCGTGCAGCGGAAGGTCCGGGAGCACGACGCGGAAGCGCCGCGCGAGCGGCTCGACGATCGGCTCCCACTCGCGGTGCGACAGGCCCAGCGAGTGGAACAGCGCCAGCCCCGGCCCCGCGCCCGTCTCGCGATACGCGACGCGCGCGCCGTCGCCGTGGTGGTAGAGCCGCAGCTTCATCGAGCGAGGATTCTTCCCGCTGCGGCGGCTGCGCTGCGCGCGCGAGTCGCTACGGGGACCCGCGCTGAGCGGCCGCGTGCGCTCACCCGCTCCGCCGTCCCGCCGCCCGCCCGCGCAGCAGCGCGGCGCGCGGGCCGCCGTCGATCCCGGCGGCCGTCCCGGCGATGCGGTTCGCCAGCTCTTCCTGCAGGCCGGCGGCCTGCTCGGCCCCGCGCGAGGTCGCGCCGATCAGGAAGCCGAGCTGGAAGGCGGCGGCGCGGCTGGAGCCCATCCGCCGCGCGAGCTCGTCGGCAGCGCCGGTGAGGGTGGCGCCGAGCGCCTGCAGGCGACTGTCGTCGATCGTGCGCCGCACGCACTGCGAGAGCGAGGTGCCGTCCGCGAGCGCGACGGCGCGCGGCGCGCGGGCGAGCGCATGCAGCACGTCTGCCGACTGTGCTTCGATGCATGCCTGCGGGACTGGCGCACGCCCGCCGCAGCCGCCGAGGGTGAGCAGCGCGAGCACGCAGACGACGCCGGACCGTCCCACGCTCCGCATCCTGCCAGTCCGCACCACTGCCGTCACGTTCTGAGCCGGAGGTTGTGCAAAACCTCCTCCTGTCCTTCACAGAAGGGCGCAAACCCTGCCTAATGGCCCCATGCCTTTGCAAATGCACGGGATGAACGCGCGGCCACTGGGGCTCTCCACCTCGCAGGCCGCGCGTGAGCTCGGGGTTTCGCTCGGCACCGTCCGCCGCTGGTCCGACATGGGCTACCTCCAGTCATACCGGACCCCAGGTGGGCAGCGCCGCTTCAGCGTCGAGCACATCGAACAGTTCGTGCGCTCCCTGCAGCAGAACAGCTTCGCGGTGCAGCAGCAGCGCGAGGACTCGTTCCTGCAGCGCGCCACGGGCTGATCCCGCAATCCCCCGAGCCGCAATCCCCCAAGCCGGGCACCATCGCGCGCCGCCCTCGCGGCGCGCTTCGTCGTTCTCAGCTGACCGCGGCCTCGTTGATGCGCCGTTCGAGGTCCAGCTCGCTGCCGAAGTCGGCGGCGTCGGCGTGCCGGTACGTGGCATCGCTGCCGGCGAGCACGCTCGCGAGCGCCTCGACGTACTCGGCGTCGAGCTGCGAGCCGGCGACGCGGCGCAGCTCCGTGAGCGCCTGGAAGGAGCTGACGGGCGTGCGGTATGTGTCCTTCGCGGTCAGCGTGTCGTAGACCTCGGCGACCGCGATGATCTTCGCCAGCTCGGGGATCGCGTCCCCCTTCAGCTTCTGGGGGTAGCCGCGCCCGTCGACGCGTTCGTGGTGCGCGTGCACGATCTCCGCGACCGGGCCGTAGAGGCCGAGGTCGCGCAGCATGTCGGCGCCGAGCGCCGGGTGCTGGCGGATCGCGTCCCAGTCCTCGTCCGTCAGCACGCGACCGCGCTCGAAGACGCGGTCCGAGAGGGCGAAGTTGCCGATGTCGTGCAGCAGGCCGGCTGTGTGCGCGAGCTCCTGCTGCTCTCCGCTCATGCCTGCCTCGCGCGCGATGTCGCGCGCGAACGCGGCGACGGCGGCGGCGTGTCGCGCCGCGCGCGGGTCGCGGATGCTGAGCGTTCGCAGCAGGCCCGACAGCACGCCCCATGACAGCGACGCATACTGCTTGCTGCGGTGCCGCGCGGTCGCCACGAGCCGCGCCATGTAGCTGAACGCGATCAACGTGAAGGCGGCGAACGCGGTGCCGCCGAGCCCCAGCTTGAGGCACAGCCCGGTGGCGGCGAGCGCGAGCAGCACGTTGATCACGATCGAGGCGAGCAGCGTCCCGAGCGCGCCCCAGATGGTGCTCCAGAAGGGGACGTCGTCGAACATCGAGGTGATGCCGACGACGATCAGCAGGTTGAGCGCGAACATCAGCGCGGCCGCGAGCGCGAGCGCGGCGTAGAAGCCGGCAGCGCCGTCCGCCGCAGGGCGCAGCGCTTCGAAGATCGTGCCGGCGACCAGCACCGGAGCGCCGCTGCCGAGCAGGTTCATCGCCATCCGCTCGGTGCGGTACCGCTCGACGAGCCACGTGATCAGCTCGGACGCGATGACGATGACGAACGCCCACGCCGGCCCGAAGAAGGCGAGCACGACGATCGCGGCGAGTGCTGAGCCGGAGACGTGAACGGCTTGCGCCCCGGTGCCCGTGCCGAACAAGTCGGCGCCGATGACACCGAGGGCAAGTACACCAAAAAGCCAGGACAGCCGACCAGGATCGGCGGCAACCATCGCCCAGCCGACACAACCGACCGTGCCGACGAGGGTGATCCCCCTCGCGAGGCTGTCTCTTCGCGGCCACGCGCGCAACACACGCATGCCCGCAAGGTAACGGTCCTAACGGACCTTTACGAGTAAGGGAACTGCTACTTGCCCTTGAAGAACATTCACAGCCTCCAGTCGAATCGCGCTGCCCATTCGGCCCACGCGCCCCGTCGAGGACGGCGCGGACCCGCTGCCCTGCGCGCCGAACTGTAGCCGTTCGATGGAGGTTTTGCACCCATTTCGTGCCCAAACCTGTGCAAATGCGCCAAGGGTGCCGATGAAGACGGGCGTAAACGCCGACCTTTTCCTGTGATGCGCTACCTGAAGACCAGCGAAGCCGCGGCATTGCTGAACGTCAGCCCGAACACGCTGCGCGCGTGGGAGCGCCGGTTCGGCTTCCCGCGGCCGCAGCGCTCGCCTGGTCGTCATCGCCTGTACACGCACGGGGAGATCGCTGCCCTCCGCGATGCGCTGCTCGACGGACTGTCGATCTCCTCCGCCGTCTCACGTGCGCGAGAGGGACTCGGCGCAGACACCAACGCACTCGTGGGCGCGCTCAACGCCTTCGACGGACCGCGCGCCGACAATGCGATCGAGGGAGCCCTCGCGCTGCGCTCGCTCGACCGCACGGTGCAGGAGGTGCTGCTCAACTCGCTCGACGAGATCGCGCGCCGGCACGGCACCGAGTCCGTGCAGTGGGCGTTCGCCGCGCGCTGGGGCAACAGCTGGCTGCGCCGCGCGCAGCGGCTCGTCACGCCGGGGATGCAGTCGTCGAGCACGATCGTGCTCGGCGACGCCACGCGCGACGAGCTCGACCCGGACGCAGCCTACGTGCGCGCGCTCGAGCTGCTCGCGATGCGTGCCGGCGCGCGCGTGCTCGGCCTGTCGGTGCGCGGCATCGCGAACATGTCGGAGGCGCTTGCGACGCACCGGCCGGATGGCGTGATCATCGCCGGCGGGGCGCTGTCGGACGACGCCGTCGCACGCTGGGCCTACGCCGTGCGGCTCGCGACAGGCCCGCTGCCCGTCGCGGTCTACCGCCGCGGTCCGCAACGGACGCGCGTGCGCACGACAGGAGCTACAATCCTTCCGGGCACGCCGGGAGAGGCAGCCCGCCAGATGATCGACCTCGTGAGCCATCCGGTCACGAGCTTCACGACAGGGACGTCGCCAGCTCGGCTCGTCGCCGACGGGGCGTAGGACAGGGAACGGCATGGAGGCTGCGGACTGATGGCTACAGATCGCTCGGGACCCGCGCTGCTGCGGCTCGTTCCGTCGACCGCCGAGGAGGCCTGCCCCTCCCAGTGGTTCTGCGGTCACTGCGGGTCGCCGCCGCCGAACAACGAGACGCCGGCCCCGCCCGCGCGCGTCTGCGGCGAATGCGGCCTCGGCCTGCTGCTCGAGGCGCGCGCGGACGTCGCGCCGAAGCCGGACGACCCGTTCGTGATCGTCGACGGCTCACTGCACGTGTGCGCGATGTCGTCCGCGAGCGAATCGCTGCTCGCGGTGGCCGAGACGGACGTCATCAATCGTCCGGTCACCGAGATCCTCACGCCGGCCGACGCCGAGGCGAACGGCCCCGAGAGCCTCGCCGGCGCGATCATGCACGCCGCCGGCGGCGAGGACGAGGTGCGCCGCCTGTTCGTACGCCCCGCGAACGTCTTCGGCGTGCGCATGCCGTTGCGCGTCGGCGCCTGCGGGCCGCCACGCGCCGCGCTCATCGTGCTCGAGGACTGAGCACGCCCCGGCGCTGCGCGCCGTTCGCGTTCGCAGCCCCGGCTCCTTCCTCCGTGGGACGCTGCACGTCGCCTTGCGCGGTGCAGCTTTCGTTGCGCCGGTTGCGCCGGGTTGGCGCAGCCGCGATAACAGTCCTGCGATGAGCGGGATTCGAACCAATGCCGCGGCCGTGATGCTGGGCGTCAGCCCCAACACGCTGCGCAGCTGGGAGCGCCGCTTCGGCTATCCCTCGCCGGCGCGCACCTCCGGCGGCCACCGCCAGTACGCGCTCGCCGACGTCGAGGCGCTCAAGCAGGCCTTCGAGGAGACGCAGAACGTGTCTTCGGCGATCGCGATCGCGCGCCAGCGCGGCGCGGGGCCGCCGTCCTCTAACCGCCTCGGACTTGCGCTCGCGCGCTTCGAGGAGGAGAAGGCCAGCCGCCTGCTGGAGGAGAGCCTCGCGCTGCGCTCGCTCGAGCGCACCGTGCAGGAGGTGCTGCTGCCGGCCGTCGCCGAGCTGCACGCGGAGGAGCCGGGCAGCCCCGAGCACGGCTTCGCCTGGCGCTTCGCGACCGATTGGCTCTCCGCGATGCGCCGCGTCGCGCCGCCCGCGACGCGCATCGAAGGCGTGCTGCTGTTCGACGCGACCGCTGCGGGCGACGACGCGGCCCTGCAGGTGCAGGCGCTCGAGCTGCTGCTGCGCCGCAGCGGCCTGCGGACGCTCACGCTGACCGCCGCGACGGAGCCCGCGCGGCTCGGCCGCGCGCTGCGCGCGCTGCACCCGGACGCGCTCGTGCTCGGCGGCACGCGCGCCTCGCTCGACACGATCGGCCGCCTCGTCTACGCCGTGCGCAGCGCTCGCGAGGGCATCGACGTGCTCGCCTTCGGCGGCGCGCTGCCCGACACCGGCGCGAGCACCGTCCAGCGGCTCGGCAACGCGCCGCTCGCCGCGCGCGACGCGCTGCTCGCGCGCCTCACGGCACTGTCGACGGCTGCGCTGGCGGGCGCCGCGCGCGCGTCGGTCGCTGCGACCGTCCCGACCACCGCCTTCGGCGGCGGTGCCCCAGACGGCGAGATCGTCGTCGCGCGCCGCCACACCGCCGCGCTGCCGTTCTGAAACCGGCCCGCCCGCCCGGCGTGGCGCGGCTGAGTCCGCGCGGACGCCCGTTCGCCGATCCCACCTAGAATCAGGCGCCCATGCCCGCGCCCCATCGTCCCGTCGACGCACAGCAGTCCTTCCCCGCCATCGAGGAGGCGGTGCTCGCGCGCTGGAGAGCGGACGACGTCTTCCACGAGACGGTCCGCCGCCGCAAGGGCAGACCGCCGTGGATCTTCTACGAGGGCCCGCCGACGGCGAACGGCAGACCGGGCACGCACCACGTGCTCGCGCGCATCTTCAAGGACATCTTCCCCCGCTACAAGACGATGCAGGGGTACTACGTCGAGCGCAAGGGCGGCTGGGACTGCCACGGCCTGCCGGTCGAGCTGGCGGTCGAGGAGGAGCTCGGCTTCACCTCGAAGGAGGACATCGAGCGCTACGGCATCGCAGAGTTCAACGCGAAGTGCCGCGAGTCGGTGTTCCGATACGTAGAGGACTTCGCGCGCCTGACCGAGCGGATCGGCTACTGGGTCGACATCGACGACGCGTACCGCACGCTCGACGACTCCTACATCGAGTCGGTCTGGTGGGCGCTGCGCACGATCTGGGACAAGGGCCTCCTGTACGAGGGTCACAAGGTCGTCCCGTACTGCCCGCGCTGCGGCACCGCGCTGTCCTCGCACGAGGTGGGCCAGCCGGGCGCCTACCAGGACGTGGTCGACCCGTCCGCGTTCGTGCGCCTTCCGGTGACGGAGCCGGTGGGGCCGCTGCACGCCCGCGACGAGCTGCTGATCTGGACGACGACGCCGTGGACGCTGCCGTCGAACGCGGCGGTCGCGGTCGACCCCGAGCTGACGTACGTGCGGGCACGGGGCGGGTCGCGCGCCGTCGAGTCTGGGACCGACGGCGCCGTGTTTGTGCTGGCGGAGGCGCTTGTGGAGCGCGTGCTGGGAGCGGGGGCGGAGATCATCGACACGTTCCCCGGCGAGGCTCTTGTCGGCACCGCCTACGAGCCGCCGTTCCCGTACATCGCCGGGTCGGCGTACGGCGAGAAGGGGCACACGGTGCTGCCGGCCGACTTCGTCACCGCCGACGACGGCACCGGCCTCGTCCACACGGCGCTCGCGTTCGGCGAGGACGACTACCGCCTCGGCGAGCAGCAGGAAATGACTGTTGTGAACCCGGTCAGGCTCGACGGCACGTACGACGAGCGGATCGGGCCCTACGCCGGCCGCGCCGTGCGCGCGACGAACGACGACCTGGTCGAGGACCTGCGCGCGCGTGGGCGCCTGCTCCGCGCCGAGGACTACGAGCACGCCTACCCGCACTGCTGGCGCTGCGGCACGGCGTTGCTCTACTACGCGAAGCCGTCCTGGTACATCCGCACGTCGGCGATCCGCGACAGGCTGCTGGCCTCCAACGAGACGGTCAACTGGCACCCGCCGCACGTCAAGCACGGGCGCTTCGGCAACTGGCTGGAGGGCAACGTCGACTGGGCGCTCTCGCGCGAGCGCTACTGGGGCACGCCGCTGCCCGTGTGGCGCTGCGAGCAGGGCCACGTCCACTGCGTCGGCTCGTTCGACGAGCTGGAGGAGCTGTCCGGCGTGCGCCTGGAGGACGCGCACCGCCCGTACGTCGACGAGGTGGGCTTTCCCTGCATCGAGTGCGGCGGGCGGATGCAGCGCGTGCCCGAGGTGATCGACGTGTGGTTCGACTCCGGCGCGATGCCGTTCGCGCAGTGGCACGCGCCGCACGAGAACGCCGAGCACTTCAGAGAGCGCTTCCCGGCCGACTACGTGTGCGAGGCGCTCGACCAGACGCGCGGCTGGTTCTACTCGCTGCTCGCCGTCTCGACGCTGCTGTTCGACATGTCCTCGTACCGCAACGTCGTCTGCCTCGGGCTGCTGCTCGGTCCCGACGGGCAGAAGATGTCGAAGTCGCGTGGCAACGTCGTCGACCCGTGGGAGGTCCTCGACCGCTACGGCGCCGACGCGCTGCGCTGGTACTTCTTCACCTCCAAGCAGCCGTGGGACGGCTACCGCTTCTCGATCGAGACGATCGGCGAGGCGGTGCGGCAGTTCCTGCTGCAGCTGTGGAACACGTACGGCTTCTACGTCCTCTACGCGAACGCGAACGGGGTCGTGCCGGGCGATCTGCCGGATGCGGGGGAATCGGAGCGCGAGCTGGACCGCTGGGCGCTGTCGCGGCTCAGCGCGACGATCGAGATCGCGCGCGAGCGGATGGACGACTACGACGCGACGGCCGCCGGCCGCGCGATCCAGGCGTTCGTCGACGACCTCTCCAACTGGTACGTGCGGCGCTCGCGACGGCGCTTCTGGAACGGTGACACGGCGGCGTTCGCGACGCTGCACCACTGCCTCGTGACCGTCGTGCAGCTGCTGGCGCCGTTCACCCCGTTCGTCGCCGACGAGATCTACCGCAACCTGGATCCCGGCGGCGAGGCGAGCGTCCACCTGTGCGACTACCCGGACCCAGACGTCGCTCGGTCGCGCGACGTCGCGCTCGAGGAGGCGATGGAGGTCGCGCGCGAGGCCGTCCAGCTCGGGCTCGCCGCGCGGGGACAGTCGAAGCTCAAGCTGCGCCAGCCGCTGCGCGCGGCGGTCGTGGTGGCGACCGGTCGCGAGCGCGAGGCGATCGAGCGGCTCGCAGAGATCGTGCAGGAGGAGTTGAATGTCAAGGAGCTGCGCTTCGTCTCCGCCGCCGAGGAGCTGGGCGAGCTGGAGGTCAAGCCGAACTACCGCGCGCTCGGGCCGCGCTTCGGCAAGCACATGCCGATGGTCGCCGACGCGGTCGCGGGCCTCGACGCGGCGCACGTCGCCGCGGCGTTGCGCGAGGGGCGGAGCGTCGGCGTGATGATCGACGGGCACGACCACGAGCTGCGCCCGGAGGACCTGCAGATCGCGATGCAGCCGCTCGACGGCTACCAGCTCGAGCGCGAGGGCTCGCACGCGGTGGCGCTGGAGCTGACCTTGGACGACGAGCTGCGCCGCGAGGGCCTCGCGCGCGAGGTCGTCCACGCGATCCAGGCGGCGCGCAAGGCGGCCGGCTTGGACGTCAGCGACCGCATCGCGCTCACGCTCGGCGGCGCCGACGAACTGCTCGCCGCCGCCCGCGAGCACGAGCCCTACGTGACCGGCGAGACGCTAACGACCGAGATCGCCTACGACGGCGCCGTGACCGGCAACGGCGACGGCGACGCGCACGCCGTCGAGATCGAGGGGCTGGCGTTGCGGATCGCCGTCGCGCGGGCCTGAGCGGCCGGGCGCGCTATGCGCGCGCGACGAACGTGAAGGCGTGGTCCCAGGCGCCGCGCGCCCGGCCGACCGCGACCCACAGCAGGCAGAGCGACTCGAGCTGACGCGACTGCTCGATCCCGCCGACGTCGAACGCGTCCCAGCCGAAGTCGGCGAGCACGCTGGTGACGGTCGTCTTGGCGTCTGCGTCGTCCCCGGCGATGAACATCGGCTGGCGGGCGGGTGGGGAGCCGAGTCTCGGGTCGACCATCAACTCGTTGTTGACGGTGTTGAACGCCTTCACGACGCGCGCATCGGGGATCGCGCGCTGCACGATCTCGCCGCCGGAGTCGGTGTGGCCGACGGTCATCGCCGGAGCGCTGCCGGAGTGGTCGAGCGGGTTGGTCGCGTCGATCACGACCTTACCGGCGAAGTGCTGCGGCCCGGCGGTCCGGATCGCCTCTTCGGTGGCGGTGCCCTTCGTCGCGAGCACGACGATCTCGCCGCCCTCGGTCGCGGCGGCGAACGAGCCGATCGCGACGCCGTCGTGCTGCGCAGCCCAGGCCTGGAGGTCGTCGTTCTCCTCGGGCTCGCGCGTGCCGATCGTCACCTCGTGCCCGCGCGCGGCGAAGCCGGCCGCGAGTGCGCGCCCGACCGCTCCGCTGCCGATGACGCCTACGCGTGTCGGCTCCATCGCGGAACGGTCCCGCTCAGGCCACGAGGGCCGGATCGAGCTCGGCCTCGAGCTTGCGCTTCGGGTAGGCGCCGACGACCTTCTTCGCGACCGCGCCGTTCTTGAAGAGGATCAGCGTCGGGATCGAGAGGACCTCGTAGGCCATCGCGGTCTGCTGGTTCTCGTCGACGTTGAGCTTGACGATCTTCAGCGCGTCGCCCTTCTCGGCGCCGATCTCCTCGAGCACGGGGGCGACCATCCGGCACGGCCCGCACCACGGCGCCCAGAAGTCGACGAGCACGGGCGTCTCCGACTCGATCACCTCGGCCTGGAAGTTGTGGTCGCTGACCTCGCTGATGGTGCCTGCCATGAGGGCTCCTTGGACGGATTCGACGTCTTTACTTCACAAAGTATAGCGACCGCTCGTGGTGCCGCGAACGCGCACGCCGCGTGCTCCGCGGGAACTGCGCAGATCCACCACTTCGTGCTGTAGACCGGGCGGTTGGCGGCCGGTTACCTCCACGGACATGCCCAGGGCCGCACACCTCCAGAACTGCCGGAGCTCCAACTCCGGCCGGGGCGCGAGCCCTGAGAAAGGAGGTGAATGCCATCGAGGTGTTCCTGGTCATGCTGCTGTTGCTGATCATCCTGCGGGACAACCCGTGACAGTGCGGGTCGGCGTCCATGCGGAGGCGCCGACCCGACCTTGGAACTACGAGAGGCCGGCGATGCGGCGCCGGCCTCTCTGAAGGTGAAATCCACCGGGATGTTCCTGGTCCTCTGGGAGGATAGCGGCCAGATTGCGCGGCGCAACAGCAGCTATGTGGCGTGATCACCGGAGCAGCGAAGCCAGCAGGTGGGGCGACATGTAGACCTCGATCAGCGCGGCGAGCACGAGTGCGGGGACGGCGATCGCGACGGTGACGACGGTCGCGGCGAGCAGCTCGTCCCAGCGGCCGCGGCGACTCGCGATCAGCCACGCAGCGAGCGGGAGGAACAGCGCCCACAGCTCGAGCAGGGCGTGCGGCAGCAGCGCGACGAGCAGGCGCCCGGGGGCGATCCCCAGCTCGGCGGAGACGGTCGAGGCGGTGCTGCCGATGATGTACGCCTGCGTCATCAGCGAGAACAGCGTCGCGGCGGTCACGAAGGCGATCGCGGCGGGCCCGGCGAAGTCGTGGACGCGGCGCCAGACGCCGCTGCGGCGCTGCGCCTCGCGCGGCAGCGAGCTGCCGGCGATGTAGCCGGCGACGCACGCGAACGCGTGCAGCGCGAGCACGAGCGCGTTGCGCTCGAGGATGCGGCCGACGTCGGCGAGGCTCGGCGGCGCAGTGATCCCGACGACCGCGATCGGCGTCGGGTCGGCCGGCGTGACGACCGCGACGATCCACACTGCCAGCAGCAGCAGCGCGGCGATCAGGAGGCTTCCGAGCGACCAGGCCCACAGCACCGGTCCCGGCCGCGCGTTCCAGCGCGCGAGCGTGACGCGGGTCGGCGCGATGCCGCGTGCGAGCGCGAGGTCGTCGACCTGCATCGCCTCACGATGGCACACGCGGCGCGGCGCGTCGGGTGATCTGGACGGACTGACGTGCGGTCGCCGGCATGGTGACCGGGCCGCGCCGCCGCCGGTCGTACGCTTGCGGAACCGCCCATGGCCGACCCCACGAACAGCCAGATCGCGGCCGCGCTCGACGAGCTCGGCGACCTCTACGAGCTCGACGGCGCGATCGTCCACCGCGTCGTCGCCTACCGCAACGCGGCGAAGGCGGTGCGCGACGCGTCCACCTCGATCGCGGCGCTCGTGCGCGCCGGCCGCGTCACCGAGCTGCCGGGGATCGGCGCGACGCTCGAGACGAAGCTGCTCGCGCTGCTCGAGCAGGGCGAGATCCCGCAGGCGGTCGTGCTGCGCGACAAGTTCCCCGCCGGGCTGGTGGAGATGACGCGCCTGCCCGGCCTCGGGCCGAAGCGCGCGCGGCGCCTCTATGAGGAGATGGGGATCGACTCGCTGCAAGCGCTCGCGACCGCTGCGCGGCAGCAGCGCATCCGCGACCTCAAGGGCTTCGGCGCGAGAGCGGAGGAGAAGCTGCTGGAGGCCGTCGAGCGGGCGGTCGCGGAGGACGGCGGGATTCGGGCGGGGACGGGTCACCGCGTCGTGCTCGACCGCGCCCTCGCGATCGGCGACGAGGTCGTCGCGGCGCTGCGCGCGCACCCGGCCGCGGTGCGCGTCGAGCTGGCCGGCTCGGCGCGCCGCTGGGCCGACTCGGTCAAGGACCTCGACGTCGTCGCGGCGTCGGAGGATCCGGGCGCGCTGATCGAGGCCTTCACCCGGCTCGACGCGATCGAGGCGGTCACGTCGAGCGGCGAGGCGAGTGCGCGCGCCCGCACGCACAGCGGCATGAGCCTCGACCTGAAGGTCGTCGCGCCCGACCAGTTCGGCAACCTGCTCCAGCACTTCACCGGCAACAAGCAGCACAACGTCGCGCTGCGCGAGGCGGCGGTGCGCAGAGGCCTGCACGTGTCGGAGTACGGGATCCTCGACGACGCGACCGGCGAGACGCTGCGCTGCGCGACCGAGCAGGAGGTCTATGCCGCGCTCGGCTACGCCTACGTCGAGCCGGAGCTGCGCGACGGGCGCGGCGAGCTGGCGGCCGCCGCGCTCGACGGCGGGGCCGGCCTCCCGCGGCTGATCACCGTCGACGACCTGCGCGGGGACCTCCATTGCCACACGACCGCGTCGGACGGCAAGGACGAGATCGAGGACATGGCGCACGCGGCGCTCGAGCTCGGCTACGAGTACCTCGCGATCACCGACCACTCCGCCTCGCACGGCTTCGGCGACGACGTCTCGCCCGAGCGGCTGGAGGAGCAGATCGAGCGGATTCACGCCGCCAACCTCGCGATCGACGGGATCGAGCTGCTCGCCGGCAGCGAGGTGAACATCCTCCCCGACGGCTCGCTCGACTACTCCGACGAGCTGATGGCGCGGCTCGACTGGGCGATCGCGAGCGTTCACACCTCGTTCGGGATGGACGAGCGCGCGATGACCGACCGCATCGTGGCCGCGGCCGAGCATCCCTCGATCGACGCGATCGGCCACCTGACCGGCCGCAAGATCGAGGCGCGCCCGCCGTACGCGGTCGACGTCGAGCGCGTGATCGAGGCGTGCGCGCGCACCGGCACGATGCTGGAGATCAACGGGAGCGCGAATCGCCGCGACCTCGACGACGTGCACGCGCGCGCGGCGGCGGACGCAGGCGTGTGGATCCTCGTCACGACCGACGCCCACCGCGTCGCCACGTTGGCGAGCACGCGCCCGTATGGAATCGCCACTGCGCGACGGGCGTGGCTGACGCCCGAGCGGGTGGCCAACACCCGTCCATGGCCGGAGTTCGCGACGCTGCGAAAAAGGGCACACCGTCGATAGCTCACGGTAGTTCACGGCTCCAACGGCGGCGCCGTCGCGTCGCCCGGCAACCGAGAGGTGTGGCGAATGCAAGACGCACTCAACGAGGGCCTGAAGCAGGGGCGGAAGTGGCTCATGATCTCGGGCTGGCTGGCGGTCATCGCGGGCACGGTCGCGATCGTCGTGCCGGCCGTCGCATCGGTGACGGTCGCGATCTTCATCGGCTGGATGCTGCTGGTCGGTGCGGTGTTCCTCTTGATCGACGCGTTCGCGGTGCGCGACGTCTGGCGGATGCTGATGCGCGTGCTGCTCGCGCTCATCGCCGGCGCGGCCGGCCTCTCGCTGCTGCTCGCGCCGCTGAGAGGCACGTACACGCTGACGGTGCTGCTCGTGCTGTGGTTCGCGATCACCGGCGTGATGCGGATCGCCGTGGCGGTCGCCGAGCGCGGCACGCCCGGCGCCGGCTGGATGGGTGCGAACGGCGTCGTCACGCTGCTGCTCGCGGTCCTGATCGGCGCGAGCCTGCCGAGCTCGGCGGACTGGGCGATCGGCCTGCTCGTCGGGATCGACTTCATCTTCTACGGCTTCGGCGCGGTCGCCGCGGCTTCGGCGCTGAAGCGCAGCGAGGCGACGAGTGGAGCGACCGGCTCGACCGGCTCGATGACGACTCCCGGCGGCGCGGCGACCGCGTAGCCGGATGCATCTGTGGCGGCGCGCCCGGCCGGGGCGCGCCGCTGCTCAGGCGCGCTCGGCGAGCAAGGCCGGCAGCACTCGCTCGCTCACCGTCGCGTCGAATGCGGCGCGCCGGTATGGCGCGAGCAGCGCGGCGGCGCGCTCGGCGTAGTCGTCTGGCGACGCGTCGAGCGCAGTGCGGATCGCGGTCGGGAGGTCGTCGGACACGAGTCGCGGGTCGAGCGCGCGCGCGAGCGCGAGCGCCGGATACGGGCCGCCGGCGGGCGCGCTGACGAGCCGGCAGCCGTCGGCGAGCGCCTCGAGCTGCGCGATCCCGAAGTCCTCGTGGCGCGGCGCGGCGACGAACACGCGCGCGCGGCGCAGCAGCGCGCGGTAGGCGTCCGGCGCGAGCAGGCCGGTGCCCTCGGCGCCCTCGCCGAGCGGCCCGGCAGGTTGGCCGGCGACGAGCAGCGTCTCGTCCGGCCGCCGCGCGCTCGCCCACGCGGCGAGGATGCGTGCCAGCCCCTTCTTCTCCGCGTCGGCGGCGTAGGCGAGTGCGGCGACGTCGCGCGTGGCGCCGGCCGCGGGCTCCGGCGGCCCCGACGGCTCGACCGGCACCGGCAGCACGACCTCCGGCGCGGCAGGCCGGGGGTCGAGTCCCGCGAGCCCGCCCTCGCTCATCGGCAGCAGCAGCGGCGCGCGCGCGACACGGCGGCGCTCGAGCGGACGCTGCCACAGGCCGTGGCGTCCGGGACGGTTCTCCGCCGCCGGCGAGTCGAACCAGATCGCCCCGGGGCGCGGGCCGAGCAGGCCCGCCGTCGCGGACGCGTAGACGAGCGCGCGCGGACGGTGCGCGGCGATCCCCGCGAGCGCGGCGGTGCGCGCCGCATGCGCCTGCACGAGGTCGGTCAGCACGAACGTGCGGACCTCGCGCACCGGCGCGGCGGCGGCGACCGCGACGCTCGCTCCGGCCCGCTCGATCGCAGCCGCGAGCGCGGGGACGGCGCCGCGCCAGCCGGCCGTCGTCGGCAGCGCGACCACGAGCACGTCGACCTGCCGGCTCACGCGGCAGGCCCGGATCGGGTCGTGCGCGAGGCGGCCGCGCGCGTCGCGGTCACGCCCGCCCGCGCCGCGCCGGGGTCGCCTCCGCCTCCTCGAATTGCCACGTGCTGGCCTTGAAGCCGGGCGTGCGCAGCAGCTGGATCGGCTTCAGCGGGGAGGTTCTCTCGATGTAGTAGCGCACGCCGTCGCGCTCCTCGATCGCGGTCACGGCCGCGTCCTGCCGGCGCCACGAGAGCGCCCAGATGATCGCGAAGCCGGTCGCGATCGCGGCGATCTGCGGCAGCAGGAGCGCGAGCCCGCCGGCGAGGACGGTGCACAGCAGCAGCGGCCACAGGCGATTCAGCAGGATGCGGCTCGGGTGGATCTCCGGCAGCGTCTTCGTCGATCTCGCACCTGCGAGCAGCCGCGCGATCGGCGGCGACGTCTCCGCGCGGCGGCCGAGCGCGATCCCGACGATCGCCGCGAGCAGCCACCAGCCGGCGGCGAACGGCACGAGCAGCGGGTCGTCGTGCGAGCCGGCGGACGCGACCGTGATCGCGCCCAGCAGCGTCGCGGCGGCCGCGCTCGTCATCACCGTCGCCTTGAGGAAGTCCGTGAAGCGCATCGACGGGCGGGCGGACGTCAGTCGGCGGCGGCGAGCAGGCCCTCGAGCAGCGCGCGCACGCCGTCGGGACCGTCGACGACGAGGTCGGCCTCCTGCGCAAGCTCCGACGGCCCCTCGTCGGAGCTGACGCAGACGCGCAGCGCGTATCTCAGACGGCCCTCGGCGAGCAGCTCGCCGAGCCCGCGGAAGGCGTCGGCGTCAGTCGCGTCGTCGCCGACATAGACGGCGGCGTCGAGCTCCATGTCGGACAGGAAGGAGACGATCCCCGCGCCCTTGTCCATCCGCACCGGCGGTCGCACCTCCAGCACCTTGCGGCCCCAGTGCGTGCGCAGGCCACCCTGCTCGGCCCGCGCCGCGATCGTGTCGATCGCGGCGCGGGCGGCCGCTTCGTCGGGCGCGCCGCGCCAGTGGAAGGCGACGATCGAGCCCTTGTCCTCGATCCGCACGCGCAGCTTGCGCAGCTCCGGCGCGTCGGCCTCGCGGCCGAACTCGTGGATCCGGCGACCCCAGTCGCGCACGGCCGGGTCGAGCGCGGGCTCGGCCCAGCCGGCGCGCAGCAGCTCCGTGCCGTGGCTGCCGAGGTAGGAGATCGTCCCGATCGCGACGATCCGCCGCGCGTCGGACGCGCGGCGGCCGCTGACGCACGCGACGACTGCGTAGCGGCGCGCGATCTCGATCAGCAGGCCGCGGGTCGCCTCCGGCACGTGCGCGTCCTCGGCGTAGCGCACGATCGGCGCGAGCGTGCCGTCGACGTCGAGCAGGACGGCGCTGCGGCTCGGGTCGGATCGGAGCGGGCTCAGCGCGTCGGCGAGACGGGCATCCGAGGCGCCCGCCGTAGGTCGGGCGGGAGTCACTCACCCAGTATTGCGCGCCGGGCACGCGGCCGTTGGGCGAGATCGTGCGCGGCGTGCGGATGCGGACGCGGTCAGGAGGGCGCGGGCTTCCCGCTCGGGCCGGGATCGCCGACCGCGTGGACGCGATCCGTCCTGTCCAGCCCGTCTAGATGGTTGATTCCACGATCTCGCGGCGCGAGGGTGACGCTGGGCGGCGCTGGGCGCCACGCGGCGTCTCGCCGATGCCACCGGCATCGCCTTCGACACCGCGCGTCGCCCAGCATCCGCCGTTCGCACCCCTCGCATCCACGAATCTCGTGGAATCAACCATCTAGAGCGCGAGTGCGCCGAGGACCTCCTCCCACCACGCGCGCTCGGCGTCGCCGCCGGCGGCGCGCGCCTTGCGGCGCACCCATTCGCTCAGCAGCCGCTCGCGGCCGAGCGCGAGCACGGGGCCGGTGACGGCGAAATATCCGTCGTCGAGCAGCACGAGCGCGCCCGGCACGTCGCGGCGCGTGCGCAAGCGGTCGACGACGGCGCGGCCGGCGACGTGCTCGGCGCGCGCCGGATCGCCGTCCGCGGCGTCCCAGCGGCGCACGTGGAAGATGGGCGCGTGGCCCTCCGGGATCCGCGGCTTGCGCGGCGGCGGGCCGACCGGCCCCTCGCGCCAGCGCTCCAGCAGCTCGCCCATCGTGCGCATCGCCTCGCGGCGGATCAGCACGTGGAGGCTGTCGCCCGCCTCGATCCGCGTCGAGCCGCGCGGCGGGATCGCCTGCCCGTCGCGCACGATCACGTTGACGACCGCGGCGCGCGGCAGGCCGAGGTCGCGGATGCGGTGGCCGACGAGCGCGTCGCCGGGCGCGGCGTCGACCTCGATCGCGTCGGCGCCGAGCTGGCGGATCGTGCCCGTCTCCGTGAGACCGCTCGTGGTCAGCGTCGCGCCGGAGGCGGTGACGCCGAGCCGCCGCGCGAACGGCTCGAACGTGGCGCCCTGCAAGACGGTCGAGACGAGCACGGCGAAGAAGACGATGTCGAAGAACTGCCCGCTGTGCGGGACGCCGGCGATCACGGGGAACGTCGCGAGCACGACCGGGACCGCGCCGCGCAGTCCCGCCCAGCCGAGCACGGCACGGTCGGCGGCGCTGAACGGTCCCCAGCTCGCGACGAACGCGGCGACCGGCCGCGCGACCAGCACCAGCACGAGCGCGAGCACCGTCCCCTGCACGGCGACGCCCGGCAGCTGGCTCGGGAACACGAGCAGGCCGAGCACGAGGAACATCCCGAGCTGGGCGATCCACGCCATCCCCTGGTGGAACGTGGTGATCGTGTGACGGGCGGGGATCGTCGCGCTGCCGAGCACGAGCCCGGCCAGGTACACCGCGAGGAAGCCGGAGCCGTGCAGCGTGTCGGCCGCGCCGAACGCGAGCGCGGCGGTCGCGATCGAGGCGACCGGGTAGAGGCCCGGCGTCGGGAGCTGCACGCGCTTGAACGCGGCCACGGCTGCGACGCCGACCGCGACCCCGATCGCCGTCCCGATCCCGACCTCGCGCACGAACAGCCACAGCATGTCGCCGAGGCCGTAGCCGGGCTGCTGGATCCAGTCGATGAAGCCGATCACGAGCAGCACCGCGACCGGGTCGTTCATGCCGGCCTCGCCCTCGAGCGTGCGCGTGAGCCGGCGCTTCAGCGAGGAGCCGCGCAGCATCGCGAAGATCGCGGCGCCGTCGGTCGAGCAGACGATCGCGCCGACCAACAGGCCCTCCAGCAGCGTGAAGTCGAACAGCCACGTGGCCGCCAGCCCGCAGATCGCCGCGGTGATCAGCGTGCCGAGGAAGGCGAGGCTGACGACCGGCTTCAGCACCGGCCGGATCTCGCCGAAGCCGGCGTTCAGCCCGCCCTCGAACAGGATCAGCGCGAGCGCGACGATCCCGATGTCGCGCGCGAGCCGGTAGTTGCCGAAGTCGACCCAGCCGAGCCCGTCGGTGCCGACGGCCATCCCGACGCCGAGGAACAGCACGAGGCTCGGCAGTCGCAGCCGACCGGCGAGCAGCGAAGCCGCGAGGGCCGCCGTGAGCAGCGCGCCCGCGACGAGCACGAGATGGCCGTCCGCCATGGCGGAACCATGCCAGGCGAGGGCGCGGCGTGCGTGTGGGGCGTGGGGGGCGGCGCGCGGGCGCCCGGCGCTACTCGTCGCCTGCCCCCCCGCCCGGCCCGTCGAGCGCGTCGAGGACGCGCTCGACGGCGACGTCGACCTCGAGGCAGCACAGCTCGACGTCGGGCGAGCGGGGCGGCTCGTACGGGTCGTCGACCCCGGTGAAGCCCCGCAGCTCGCCGGCCTTGGCGCGGGCGTACAAGCCCTTCGGGTCGCGCTGCACGCAGATCTCGATCGGCGTGTTGACGTACACCTCGATGAAGCGCAGGCCGTCGCGCTCGTGCACGTCGCGGGCGAACGCGCGCGCCTCGGCGTACGGCGAGACGACCGACACGAGCGCGACGAGCCCGGCGTCGGCGAACAGCCGCGCGACCTCGGCCGTGCGGCGGACGTTGCGGTCGCGGTCCGCGGCGGTGAAGCCGAGGTCCCCGCAGACGCCGTGGCGCAGGTTGTCGCCGTCGAGCCGGTAGGCGACGCGACCGGCGCGCACGAGCTCGCCCTCGACCGCCGCCGCGATGGTCGACTTGCCGGACGCCGGCAGCCCCGTGAACCACACGGTCGCCCCCCGCTGCCCGATCGAGTCCCATCGCTGCCTACGCTCGACGACCCCCTCTTGCCAAGTCACATTGGCACTCGTCGTCATCGGGACGATGCTCCCACAGACGAGGGGGTCGGGCGACCGAAGCGCGCGCGCAGCCGGCGCCGGCGGCACGACCGCGCGCAGACGGCCGATATCCTCGCGCGCGATGGGCCTCCCGAGCTACGAGCTCCAATCCCACTCGCTGCACTCCGACGGGGCGCTGCCGCCCGCGGAGGTCGTGGCGAACGCGGCGGCGGCCGGCGTCCGGGTCCTCGCGCTCTCCGATCACGACACCGTCGACGGCGTCGACGAGGCGATCGCCGCCGGCGCCGAGCACGGCGTCCTGATCATCCCCGCGACCGAGATCACTGCGGTCTTCGGCCGCTACGAGGATCTCCACCTGCTCGGCTACGGGATCGACCATCACGATCCCGTCCTCGCCGAGCGCCTGCTGACGGCGCGAGCCGACCGCGAGCTGCGCGCCGAGCGGATGGCCGCGAAGCTCGAGCAGCTCGGCTGGCGGGTCGACGACGAGGCTCTCGCCGAGCGCCGCGAGGCCGGCAAGCCGATCGGCCGCCCGCACCTCACGCAGGCCGTGCTCGACCATCCCGCGAACGCGGACAGACTCGCCGCCGAGGGCTATGACGACGTCTCGTCCTTCCTGCCCGACTTCCTCGTCCCGGGCAAGCCGGCCTACCTCGCGCGCACGCACCCGACGGTCGGCGAGGCGATCGGCTGGATCCACGACGCCGGCGGCGTCGCGATCTGGGCCCATCCCTTCTGGGACCTCGACGCCGACGCCGAGGTGCTGGAGGCGATCGACGCCTTCCGCGCGCACGGGCTCGACGGCGTGGAGTGCTTCTACGTGACGCATTCGCCCGAGCAGACCCACCTGCTCGCGGAGCGCTGCGACGAGCTCGGCCTCTTGAAGACCGGCTCCTCCGACTACCACGGCCCGGCGCACCGTCTCTTCTCGAGCTTCGGCGCGTTCGACCCGCACGGTCACGCCGCCGACCTCGACGCGCTGTCGAGACCCGCGGCGCGCGAAACCTGAGGCAGAGCCGCGCCATGCGCCAGGATGCTGCTCCGATGCGCGGACATCCGACCCGCATGCCTCACCTCGACGTCCGCGAGCTGGCGGCGATCTTCGCCGGCGGGATGCTCGGCACGCTCGCCCGCGCGGGCCTCGCGGAGGCGTTCCCCCACGCGCCGGACGCCTGGCCGTGGGCGACGTTCGCCGCGAACCTGCTCGGGGCGTTCGTGCTCGGCTGGGCCGTCACGCGGTTGCAGGAGCGGCTCCCGCCGTCGACGTATCGCCGCCCGTTCGTCGGCACCGGCGTGTGCGGCGCGCTGACGACGTTCGCGACCCTCCAGCTCGAGCTGCTGCGGATGCTCGACGCCGGCGCGTGGGGGCTCGCGCTCGCGTACGCCGCCGCCTCGCTCGTCGGCGGCTTCGCCGCGCTGCTGGTCGCCACCGGCCTCGCGCGCCGGGCGCGGATCGCGACGTGAGCGGCGTGCTGCTGTGGCTCGGCGTCGCGCTGCTCGGCGGCGCCGGCGGGCTCGCGCGCTTCCTGCTCGACGCGCTCGTGTCCGAGCGCACGGCCGCGCGCTTCCCCTACGGCACGCTCGCCGTGAACCTCTCCGGCAGCATGCTGCTCGGCCTGCTCGCGGGGCTCGCGCTGCACGGCGACGCGCTGCTGCTGTGCGGCACCGCGCTGCTCGGCTCCTACACGACGTTCTCGACGTGGATGTTCGAGAGCCACCGCCTCGGCGAGGACGGCCACGGCGTCGCGCTCGCGGCGAACGTCGTCGTCAGCCTCGCGCTCGGGCTCGCGGGCGTCGCGCTCGGCCGCGCGCTCGGGGGTGCCCTGTGAGCGGCGCCGGCGGTGCGCCGAATGCGCCCGCGGCGCTGAAGCTGACCGCCTGGTTCGGCGAGCGCGACGGCAGCGGGGGACGCCTGCTCGCCGACGTGCTGCTCGACGCCTGCGCGCGCCATCGCATCGCGGCGAGCTGCCTGCTGCGCGGGCACCTGGGCTTCGGCGCGCGGCATGCCTTGCAGACCGGGACCTTGCTGACGCCGTCGGAGGACCTGCCGCTGGCGCTCGTCGCGGTCGACGCGCCGGAGCGCGTCACCGCGCTGCTGGAGGAGGTGCGCGGATGCGTCGGCGGCGGGCTGGTGACGCTCAAGCCGCTGGACCTGCTCGGTGACGCGCCGCTGCCGGACGCTCGCGCGGTCAAGCTCACGCTCCACCTCGGCCGACGGGACCGCGCCGGCGATCGTCCGGCGCACGTCGCCGCGGTCGACGCGCTGCGGGCGGCGGGCGCCGCCGGCGCGACCGTCCTGCTCGGCGTCGACGGGACCGCGCGCGGAGTGCGCGAGCGGGCGCGCTTCTTCGACCGCAACGCGCGCGTCCCGCTGCTGGTCGTCTCCGTCGGGGCGCCGAAGCGGATCGCCGCCGCGCTGCCGCGGCTGCGCGAGCTGCTGGCCGACCGCGTCGCGACGCTCGAGGCCGTCGACGTGCTCAAGCGCGACGGCGCGCCCGCCGCCGCCGGCGTCGCGGCGGCCTCCTCCGCGGATCGGCGCGCGGGCGTGGACGCCGGTGTCGGAGGCGAGCCGTGGCAGCAGCTCGTCGTCTACGCCTCCGAGCAGTCGCGCCACGGCGGCGAGTCGCTGCACGCGGCGCTCGTGCGGCGGCTGCGCGCCGAGGGCGCCGCAGGCGCGACCGCGCTGCGCGGCGTCCGGGGCTATCACGGCGACCACGCGCCGCACGGCGACCGCTTCGGCGCGCTGCGCCGGCGCGTGCCGATCGTCACCGTCGTCGCCGACACGCCGGAGCGCGCACGGCGCTGGCGCGCGCTCGTCGACGAGCTGACCGACGAGACGGGGCTCGTGACGAGCGAGCCGCTGCTGCGCGTGCCGTCGCCGGCGCCTTGAGCCGGCGCCCGGCCGCCGGCGAAGCGATGGCGTGGAAGCCTGCGGCCGCCCAGCTCGGCGGATCCGCTACGCCGCCGCCGGATCCCGGCGCGCGGCCTCCCACTCCTCGTCGCTGACGCCGTCGTCCCTCGCCGGCGCGGCGCCCGACAGCGTGATCGGCTGGCGCGACGCGAGCTTCACGCCGCCCGCCTCGTCGGCGAGGACGCCCTCGCGCTTCAGCTTCGAGACGGTCGTCGCGACGGTCGGCTTCGCGATCTTCGTGACGGCGGCGATCTCGGCGACCGACACGCCCGGGCGCTCCTCGACGATCGCGAGGATCGCCGTCTGGTTCGGGCCGCGCGCTGCGGGCGCGTTCGCGTCGTCGGCCGCGCTGCCGGAGCCGTTCTTGCTCGCGGACGTCGCCTCCGGCGCGCTCGGCTCCGCGACGACGGCGCCGTTCCTGCGCTCCGGTCGCGCGCCGTTGCGCGTCTGGGGCACCCGTGCGTCGCGGCGTCCCGCCGCGCCCGCTGCCGCCGCCTCGGCCAGCAGCGCGTCCTTCGCAGCCTCGAGCCGTTCTGCTTCCGCCACGAACGGCCGCAGCTCGTCGAGGCGAGCCTCGATCTCACGCTTCAGGCGGGGGAGCAGCAGCTCGGGCATGGGAGGGACCTCCGGCGGCAGTCGAGGGCGAGGGAGCGATCGATGTTAACTAACCCCTGAAGCGATCAGGCGCTGGGCGCCTGCAGCAGCGAGCGGATGTCGTGTGACAGACCCGTCGTGTCGAACGGCCTGCCGGCAGCGACCTTCGCGGCGAGGCGGCCATGCGCGTCGACGATCCACACGATTGCGGTGTGTGCGCTCCGTGGATCGCCGGGGATCTGCGGAGCGGCGTACCACGCTCTCCACACCGGAGCGAGCTCGTCCTGGGCGCCGACGAGGTAGTGGAACTGCGCCGGCTCGCGCTGGCGTCTCAGCCACGCGCGGACCGTCTCCGGCGTGTCGCCGCGCGGGTCGACGCTCACGGCCACGACGCCGACGCGCCGCGCGTCGGCGCCGAGCTGCCCGAGCGTGTCGCGCAGTTGCGCGCCGATCAGCGGGCAGACGTCCGGGCAGTTCGCGTACAGGAAGGTGACCAGGTAGGGCTTGCCGGCGAGCGAGCGCGTGTCGAACGTGCCGCCGCGCGCGTCGGCCAGGCGGATGCTCGGCGCGGCTCTGCCGGCGAGCCCGGGCGGCAGAGCCTCGGCGACGGCGAAGCGGCCGCTGCCCGCGGCGGTCGCCGCGTTCCCGCCCCCGCCGCCGCAGCCGGCGAGCGGCGCTGCCGCGCAGGCGATCGCCGCGATCGCCGCCAGCGCGCGCCGCAACCCGCCGCAGGCCTGGGGGGATCGACGTCGGGACCGCAGGGGGGCCGGCCGCTCAGACAGGTTCGCCCTCCGGATCCCCGAGTGGCGCGTGCAGCTCGGCCGCGTCGCCGACGAGCTCGTCGTCCGGCGCACGCAGCGCACGGATCGTGGCGAGGATCGCGAGCGACGTCATCACGATCGCGCTGCCGACGCACCACTGGCAGATCGCATGAATCTGGAACAGCTCCAGCGAGGTGAGGTACACGCTGAACGCGAAGCCGCCGATCGTCATGACGGCGGTCGCGAGCCGCGCCAGCTCGCCGCGCACGAACAGCGAGACGAGGATCGCCACGTAGCCGATCAGGCCGATGAGGGGGACCGGCACGCCGCCGACCTTGGCGTATCTCGACGCCTGCACCTTCTCGCACCCGTGCCCGACCGCGCAGATCGGGCTGAGCCCCTTGTAGTGGACGTACGTCAGGTACGACGCGATCCCGATCCCGACGAGCGTCAGGACGATCATCGCGCGGTGGAGCGTGCGGTCCCCCCTCATGCGCTCATCTGCCCTGCTGCGCGAGGACCTTGTCGATCGCCGAAGTGAACGTGCCCGGGTCGAACGATCTGACGTCCAGCGCAGCGAGTCTGCCGCCGGTCGGGCCGACGAGGAACGACGGCGTCCCGGTGAAGCCGTTCGTCTGCCATTCGGTCTGGGCGTCGTTGAGCTGTCTCTGGACTTCGGGGAGTCCGCGGTCGCTCATCGCCTTCTCGACGTCGAGGCCCTTGACGCCGGCGCCGATTCTGCGCAGGAAGTCGTCGGTGACGTAGCCCGAGTTCTCCTGCTGCTGGTTGGTGTAGAAGATGTCGACGTAGGGCCAGAGCCGGTTCTGGCGCCCGGCCGCGGCGGCCATCTGCGCGGCGCGCGCGGAGTCCGTGCCGATGAACGCGACGTTGCGGAACTGCATCTTCATCTTGCCGGTGCGCACGTACTGGTTGACGAGCGTCGTCATGACCTGCGCGGTGTACTCGCGGCAGAACGGGCATTGGAGGTCGGCGAACTCGACGAACGTGACAGGTGATCTGGGGTCGCCGAGCGTGATGCCGTTCTGTGGGATGCCGGCGAACAGGGCGGTCGCCTCGGCCTGGCCGGGGATCACCTCGCCCTGCTTGAGCTTGGTGGAGTTGTTGCCCCCGGCCGCGATCGCGATCACGACGACGATCGCGGCCGCGAGCGCGAGCGCTCCGCCGAGGATCCACAGCCGCTGGCGCCGGCGCGCCTGCGCCGCTGCCGCGCGGCCGCGCTCCTCGCGCGCGCTCGCCCGGCGCTCCTTGCGTGTCTCGGTGCTGTCCGCCATCGCTGCTCGTCGCCCTCCTCGTCGGTGCATCCCCGGCCCGCTCCGGCCGACCGCCCCCCGAGCGCAGTGCGCCCGCGCAGGCCACGCGAGATCGTGCTTGATGGTACTGCTCTCGCCATCGTCACCCTGCACCTTTAGGACAGCTCAAGGGCGCGCTTCATCTGCCCTGCGCGAGGACCTTGTCGATCGCCGACGTGAGCGCGCCCACGTCGAACGATCTGCCCAGCGCTTCGAGTCTGCCGCCGGTCGGGCCGACGAGGAACCGCGGTGTCCAGGTGAGGCCGCCGGCCTCCCATTCGGTCTGGGCGTCGTCGAGCTGTCTCTGGAGTGCGGGGAGTCCGCGGTCGTTCATCGCCTTCTCGACGTCGAGGCCCTTGACGCCGGCGCCGATTCTGCGCAGGAAGTCGTCGGTGACGTAGCCCGAGTTCTCTTGGCCCTGGTTGGCGTAGAGGATGTCGACGTAGGGCCACAGCTTGTTCTGCAGCCCGGCCGCGGCGGCCATCTGCGCAGCGCGTGCAGAGTCCTGTCCGATGAAGGAGACGTTGCGGAACGTCATCTTGATCTTCCCGGTGCGCACGTAGTCGGTGACGAGCGTCGGCAGCACCTGCTGCGCGTATGCGCGGCAGACCGGGCATTGGAGGTCGGCGAACTCGACGAACGTGACGGGTGCTCTGGGGTCGCCGAGCGCGATGCCGTTCTGCGGGATGCCGGCGAACAGGGCGGTCGCCTCGGCCTCGCCGGGGATCACCTCGCCGTGCTTGAGCTTGGGGGAGTCGCTGCCGGCGGAGGCGAGTGCGATCACGACGACGATTGCGGCGGCCAGCGCGAGCGCTCCGCCGAGGATCCACAGCCGCTGGCGCCGGCGCGCCTGCGCCGCCTCCGCCATCCCGCGTGCCGCGCCCGCCTGGCGCTTCTTGCGTGTCTCGGTGCCGTTCGCCATCGCTGCCGGTCCCTTCCTTGTCGGGTGCACTCGAGACGGGTGCACCCGAGATCGTGTGATGGGTCTGCTCCGGCATGATCGTCGGTCGCGCACCTTTGCGGCGGCTCAAACGCTCCACGACGGCGCTCGACGGGCGGCGGGGGGTCCATACTCATGGCGACGTGCACAGGCAGCTCGCTTCGATCGCCCTCGTGACCGCTCTGGCGGTCGCGCTCGCCGTTCCGCTCGTGGGCTGCGGCGACAGCGCCTCGCCTGCCGGCGCGGCCGCTCCGCCCGTGAACGCTCCGCAGGCGGTCGACCGGCTGGCACGCCATCCGCGCGCCGTCGATCCGTCGGCGGGCGTGCCGGCCGGCCAAAGCGGCGTCGTCGCGAGCGAGGCCGTCGGGCTGCCGCAGCCGCGCTCCGATGCGGAGATCCGGCGTGAGCTGGCCGCCAGCGGCATCCCGTCCGGCAATGCGGCGTCGCTCACGGGCGCTGGGCTGGCGGTCGCGCCACTCGCGGCGCCCCCCGCGGTGCAGGCGGTGATCCAGGCAGGCAACCAGATCGCGCGCCTGCCCTACCGCTACGGCGGCGGCCACGCGACGTGGATCGACACCGCCTACGACTGCTCGGCCTCGATCAGCTACGCGTTCGCGGCCGCCGGCCTGGTCTCGGCGCCGATGGTGTCCGGCGACCTGGCGCGCTGGGGCGACCCCGGCCCGGGGAGATGGATCACCGTCTTTGCGAACGGCGGGCACACCTTCATGTTCGTCGCCGGCCTGCGCTTCGACACCGGCGGGCTGCGCGCGACCGGCTCGCGCTGGCAGGCGACCTCGCGCGGCACCGCCGGCTTCGCGGAGCGGCATCCGCCGGGATTGTGACGTCGCGCGGAGGTGGCCGCTTGCGGCCGGTGGCCGGTTTGCGGTCACCGGAGCGCGAAACCCGTTAAGCCACAGCCCGCAGGTGACGTCTCGCGCCGCGCTGCTCGGGCGTCTGCCCGGTGGCGAGCAGGTACTCGTCGAGCATGCGCCAGGTCGTGCGGCGCGCGGCGCGGCCGGTGAGCACGCCGAGGTGGCCGCCCGGCGCGGTCGCGATCCGCACCTCGGGTGCGTTCGGCAGCAGCTCCGCGACGTGGTGGACGGCCTTGACCGGTGCGATCCCGTCGCCCTCGCCGGCGATCGACAGCACCGGCACGCGCACGTCGGCGAGGTCGATCGTGCGGCCGCCGAGCGCGATCCGCCCGTCTGCGAGGTCGTTGCGGCGCAGGAAGCGGTGGTAGATCTGCCCGAACGTGCGGCCAGGGTAGGCGAGCATGCCGCCCATGAAGGCGTCGACCGCCTCGACCTGCGCGAGGAACTCGCGGTCGTCGAGGTTCGTCGCGAGCGTCAGCGGCCTCATCACGTACTTGTCGAAGCCGGCGAGCTTGTACATGCGCTTCACGAGCGGCGCGGGTGCGCCGCCGAGCGCGCGGTAGGCGAGCGTCCCGACCGAGCCGCCGGCGAGGTTCGCGAGCGGGCGCAACGGAGCGACGAGCGGCACCTGCGTGACGTCGAACGGGCTCGCGACGACCGCGACCGAGCGGATCGGCAGGTCGCTCCCGGCCGCGACCAGCAGCGACATGATCCCGCCGAGGCACCAGCCGACGAGCTGGACGTGGACACCGCCGGCGTCCGCCGAGACGGCCGCGATCGCGCGCGGGATGACCTCGTCGACCCAGTGCTCGATGCCGAGGTTGCGGTCGCTGAAGGCGATCGAGCCGTAGTCGACGACGTAGGGCTGGCGGCCGGCGGCGAGCAGGTGCTCGGCGAGGCTGCAGCCGCGGCGCAGGTCGAAGCAGCTGGCCGGCGCGGCGAGCGGCGGCACGAGCAGGACAGGAGGTCTGACGTCGCGCGCAGGCGACCGGTCCCGGTCGCCGGAGCGCGAAACCCGGTCAGGCGACCGGTCCCGGTCGCCGGAGCGCGAGACCCCACTCGCGTCGCCGGCGCGGCGCAGATAGCGGCGCACGGTGCGTTGCGGCCCCTCGTCGACGATCGCGGTCGGCAGCGGGCGCAGGTCCGCGAGGCCGCCGCGCATGACGCGATCGAACACGTTCGCGGCGGCGGCGCCGAGCTGCTCGGGGGTCGGAATGAGGTCCATCGCGGGGAGAGTGTGGCAGAGGGGTGTCGCCTGACGCGGTCTGGTTGGCCGTCCGGCCAGGCCGCTGTGCGTGTGCCGCGCTCGCGGTTGAGCGACGCGGCGGCTGGCCGCGCGCCGCGAGTCAGGCGGCCCGCGCGAGCGGTGCCGCGTCGTCCAGCAGCAGCTCGACGACGCGCTCCGGGTACTCGAGCTGCGGCGAGTGGCCGCAGCGCTCGAGCAGCTCCAGCCGCGAGCCCTCGACGGCCGTGAGCAGGCGCTTCGCGCCGCGGTGGAAGACGAGCCGATCGCAGTCGCCCCAGACGAGCAGCACCTGGCAGCGGATCGCGTCGAAGTCGAACGGGTCGTGCAGCTCGGGCAGCAGGCGACGGCCCGACGCCAGCATCCGTGCGAGCGCGGTGCGATCCGGGTGGTGGCGGGCGAAGGCGCGCGCGACACCCGGCTCGACCGTCGCCGGGTCCGCGAACCCGCGCGACACCCGGCTCGACCGTCGCCGGGTCCGCGAACGCGAGCGAGCGGTAGACGCGCGCGACGGCGCCCTGGACGACGCGCGACGGAAGCGGCACCGGGACCGCGACGAGCGCTCGCAGCACCTGGTCGTGCTCGATCAGCGTCAGCCAGCGGGCCATGTCGAGCCCGGCCGGCGCGAGCGCGACGACGCGCCCGACGCGCTCTGGCGCGCGCTCCGCGAGCCGCAGCGCGAGGCAGCCGCCGAGCGAGTTCCCGACCGCGACGGCCTGCCTTCTCCGTCGCCCGCCACGTGCCGCTCCACCGCCCGCGTACGCGAGCGCGGCGGCGCCGAACGCGTCGAGCTGGGGCAGCATCGGCCCGTCCTCCAGCGGGTCGGCCGTGCCGAAGCCGGGGAGGTCGACCGCGATCGCGCGCCGCTCCTCCCTGCCGAGCTGCGCGAGCACGCAGCGCCACGTGTCGGCGCTGTCCGACCAGCCGTGGAACAGCACGATCGGATCGCCCCGACCCTCGAGCTCCAAGACCCGCGTCTCGTAGCCCGCGAACTCCATTCGATGCTCGAACAACGGCTCCATGGGCTCTCCTCTTCCCGCCCACCTTGTAGCAAACGGCACGGACGTTGGCGCCGGCTGCATAGGGAGCGCTGCTCCGCCCGTGGCGTCCCATCGAGCCGAGCCGCCCTACACGTCCCCCTCGATCAGCGGCACGAAGCGCACGGCGTCGAGCGTCGTGCGGGTCAGCTCGCCCGGCTCGCCGGGCGAGGCGGGCTCGCCTCGCTCCACCAGCACGAGCTGCTGGCCGCTCGCGCCGACCGGCGCGACGAGCCGGCCGCCCGCCGCGAGCTGGCGCTCGAGCGCCGGCGGGATCTCGGGCCAGGCGGCGGCGGCGACGTTGATCGCGTCGAACGGCGCCTCGGCCGGAAGGCCGCGCGAGCCGTCGCCGACGAGCACCGTCACGTTTTCGATCCCGGCCGCGCGCAGGTGCTCGGCCGCCTGCTCGCTGAGCGCCGGGTGGCGCTCGATCGTCCACACGTGCGCCGCGAGCTGGGCCAGCACCGCGGCGTGGTAGCCGGAGCCGGTGCCGACGTCGAGCACGCGGTCCTGCGGCTGCACCCGCAGCAGGTCCGTCATGCGCGCGACGACGAGCGGCTGCGAGATCGTCTGCTGGTGCCCGATCGGCAGCGCGACGTTCTCGTACGCGCGCGACCGCAGCCCTCGTGGGACGAACGCGTCGCGTGGCACGGCGCGGACGGCATCGAGCACGCGCTCGTCTGCGATCGCGCCGCGCAGCTGCTCGATCAGGCGATCGGCTCGGCGCATGACTCGTATCTTCCCGTCCGCGTCTGGCACCATGCCGATTGATGGCGGCATCCCCCACGCCCCCCTACCGCCGGCGGCGCTCGCTGGCGCTCGCCGGCCTGCTCGCGGTGCTCGTCGCCGTCGTGCTCGTCGTCGCCGGTGCGCTCGGGTCCGGCGGCGGCGGTGCGGGCGGAGCGACGAAGGCGGCTGCACACGGCGCCGGGGACGGCGGGAAGGGCGGCGCCGCGCGCACGACCGCCACGGCCGCGACCGGTCCAGCGCGCGATCTCGGCGCCCCCGGTCCGCCACGCCCGGTGCCGATCCTCATGTACCACGTCGTCAGCGACCCCTTCCCCAACTCCCCCTACCCGGACCTCTACGTCCCGCGCGCGCAGTTCGCCGATCAGATGCGCGCGCTGAAGCGCGCCGGCTACACCGCGGTCACGCTCCAGGAGGCGTGGGACTCGTGGCACGCCAACGGGCCGCTGCCGCGCCGCGCCGTCGTCGTGAGCTTCGACGACGGCTACCGCAGCCACATCACAAACGCCATGCCCGTGCTGCGCGTGCTCGGCTGGCCCGGCGTGCTGAACCTCGAGCTGAACAACATCCGCTCCGACTACGGCCTCACCGCGCCGCAGGTCAGACAGTTGATCGCCGTCGGGTGGGAGGTCGACTCCCACACGATCACCCATCCCGACCTGACGACGGTCGACGCCGCGAGGTTGCAGCACGAGATCGCCGACTCGCGCGCGGAGCTGAAGCGCCGCTTCGGCATCCCGGTCAACTTCTTCTGCTACCCGGCGGGCAGATACGACGCCGCCGCGATCGCCGCCGTGCAGCGCGCCGGCTACCTGGCCGCGACGACGACCGAGCCGGGCCTCGCGCAGCCCGCCCAGGCCGACCGCTTCACCCTGCACCGCGTGCGCGTGAACAACGGCATCAGCGGCGCGGGGCTCGTCGCGCAACTCGCGAGCCTCGGCGCAGCCGGCTGAGCACGCCGAGCACGCCGAGCACGCCGGCGCCCGGGGCGGGCGCCGACGTGCTGGCGGGGGCGGGGGAGGCTCAGCCGATCACCGCGCGCACGAGCGGCTCGTAGCCGCTTCTGTGGCCCGTTCTGTTCGGATGGAAGCTTTCTTCGACCGGGTTCGAGAGGCCGTTGAGCCACTCCGATTCCGAGCAGATCGCGTGCCCGGTGAACGTCGGGATCGCGTCCTTGAACGTGAAGCCGTGAGCCGTCGCGCGTTCCTGCGTGACGGTCTTGAACAAGTCCGCGATGTGGTTCATGCGGCTCATCTCGGTGGAGCTGAAGAACGTGCCGGCGTTGCAGTTGACGCCCATGAAGAGGCGCGGGTAGCCGAGCACGACCACCGTCGCGTTCGGCGCGTCGGTGTGGATCTTGCCGTAGAGCGTTTCGAGCCGGCCGGGAAGCGTGCCCGTGATGAATCTTTCGGCTTCCGTGAGTTCGCCTTCGCATGACCACGGCCACGGCAGCGCGCACTGCGTGATGATGTGGGAGAAGCCCGCGTCGTTGCCGCCGACGGTGATCGTGACTATGTTCGTCGCCGAGTTGAGCGCTGCGAGCTGTTCGCTCGTGACGCTGCTCGTCGTAGCGCCCGAGCAGGCTCTGAACGTGAGGCTCGTGCCGGCGCGGTCGTGCGCGACGAGCTCCGGGTACGCGAATAGGCTGCGCTTGCACGTCTGTTCGAAGAATTCTCGTGTCCCGACGCCGGATGAGTACGAGTCGCCGAGCGCGACGTAGTTGTCGGCGATCGCGGCCGCCGCTGTGAGCAGCAGTGCGAGCACGGCGAAGCCGACCGCGAGCGCGGTCGTGCGCGGATGGTGCATGACGGTCCCCCTGCGTGAATTGACGGAAGGGAAGCTTAATCTAAATGCACTGCCTGCGGGTGGATCGTGTTCTGATCAAGACCGTCCGGCCGCGCGCGCCCAGGCGACGAAGAGCACCTGGAGCGGCAGCCGCAGCAGCAGCGCGCCCCGTCCTCCGGGCACGCGATGGCGCTCGGGGTGCAGCGCCATGCTCACGTTCGCGGGGAAGACGGCGAGCAGCGTCGCGATGCTCAGGAGGCTGCCGGCGCGGCGCGTGCGCCGATGCTGCACGGCGAGCCCGCCGGCGATCTCCGCGACGCCGCTCGCATAGACGAGCGCGCGCGGCGCGGGCAGGCGCTCCGGCACGATCGACTCGTACGTGCGCGGGATCACGAAGTGCATGACCCCGGCGAAGACGAAGAACGGGCCGAACAGACGGGCGCGGCGCATGGCGCGCAGCCTACGACGCGCGCGGCGGGCGGGGCGCCGGTCGGCAGGGCGCGGGCGAGACGTCGCGCGCGCCGGCGTCGGGCGCTACTCGTCCGTCCCCGGCGCGCGGCGCTGCTGCTTGCGCTGCGCCTGGCGCTGCTTCGCGCTCGCGTGGCGTCTGCGCGAGGCGGCGGTCGGGCGGGTGGGCGTGCGGGGGCGGGGTGTCGCGAGCGCGGCGGCGAGCCGCTCGCGCAGCCGCTCGAGCGCCAGCTCGCGGTTGCGCGCCTGGCTGCGGGCGTCCTGTGCGACTGCCGTCACGCGCGGGCCGCAGCGCTCGATCACGCGCGCCTTCTGGGCGTCGCTCAAGGCGCGCGAGGCGGCGACGTCGAAGACCGCCTCCACGCGCGAGGCGGTCACGTTCGCGTGCTGGCCGCCCGGTCCCGACGAGCGGCTCGTGCGCAGCACGACCTCGTCGAGCGGCAGCGCGAGCCCGCGCCTGATCTCCATCGGGTCCTCCATGTCCGCTCCATGATGGCGTGTATCGTCGGGCCGCCGACACGACCCGAAGGAGGCGCGATGGCCGTCAAGCTGCACCGCTGCTCCGTGATGTGGGCCAGAGGTCCGCATCCCTGCTGGAGAGTCCAGAAGGCGCTCGACGAGGCCGGAGTCCCATATGACGTCGTCAAGCACCCGGTGTTCCCGAGAAGCCGGCGGGCGGACCTCGAGGCGAAGAGCGGCCAGCGCAAGCTGCCGGTGATCGAGTTCGAGGACGGCACGACGCTGCGCGAGGAGTCGAAGGACCTCGCCGCACGCATCCGCGCCGGCAAGCTCGCGCCGCCGTCATCGCCGCCAGCCGGCTGAGGCGCCGCCGTCAGCCGTCGCCGGCGACGTCGCGCGTCGCCGGCGTGCGCTGCGCAAGCCAGTCGCGCAGCTCGGGCACGAAGCCCGGATCGATCGTGTGCGGGAGGCCCGGCGTCTCGCGGTAGAGCAGGTCGACGCCGGCGGCCAGCAGGCGCTCGCGCGCCGCGTGGGCGAACGCGACCGGGATCACCGGGTCGGCGGCGCCGTGGCCGAGCGCGACCGGGAAGCCCTTGCGACCGCTCAGCACCGGCTCGTAGCCGGCGACATGCGGCAGGAAGCCGCTGAGCGCGAGGATCCCAGCCGGCGCGGGGCGGCCAGGTCCCAGCCCGAGCGCGAACGCCATCGCCGCGCCCTGCGAGAAGCCGCCGAGCACCGTGCGCGACCACGGCACGCCGAGCGCCTCCGCCAGCGCGTCGAGCCACGCCGCCAGGCGCGCGTACGTCGCCGCGAACGTCTCCTCGTCGGGGAAGCCCACGCGCGGCACGACGTACCAGTGCGCGCCCGGCTGCCCCGGGAACGCCAGCGGTCCGCGCGGCGCGATCACGGCGAGCCGGCGCTGGGGGTCGAGCGCGTCCGCGACCGGCAGCAGGTCGCGCTCGCTCGTCCCGCGGCCGTGCAGCAGCACGAGCGCGCCTGCGGCAGCGCCTGCGGGGGCGCGCACCGCGTGGGGAAGCAGGTCGATCGCGGCGGTCGTCATCGAGCCGGCGGGAGGCGGTCAGCGGCGCCGCCGGCGATGCCCGGCGTAGGCGCCGATCAGCCCGCCGATCAGCAGGCAGCCGGCGATCACGATCACGAGCGGCATCGTGACGCTGCCGAACAGCAGGTTGACCTTCACGTCGTTGAAGTTGAGCACCGCGAACAGCACGGCGACCGCGACGAGGATCGCGATCGCGGCGCGGCGCGCGTTCTCTCTCTTCGAGCGGACGCCCGCGGCACCGTCTTGGGCCGAGCTGCTCATCGCTGACACAGCATGCCCCATAAGCCGGCGACCTTGAACCTGCCACGCGCTAAGGTCGGGCGTCATGGCGCGCCTCGACCCGCAGGCGCTCGTGACGCACCTCGACCGCCTCTATCGCGTGGCCTGGGCGTTGTGCGGCTCGCGAGAGGAGGCAGAGGACCTCGTGCAGGAGACGGCTGCGCGCGTGCTCGCGAAGCCGCGCCAGCTGCGCAGACAGGACGAGCTGGCCTACCTCGTGCGCGCGCTGCGCAACACGTTCCTGCTGTCGCGCCGCACCGCCTCGCGCCGTCCGCGCGAGGTGGCGACGCTTGAGCAGGTGGAGGCGCTGGACCGGCGCGGCGTGGGCGGGGCGGCAGGCGTGAGCGGGCCGGAGTCCGCGCTCGCGGCGCGCGAGCTGTTCGCGGTCATCGCCGCGCTGCCGGAGGACTTCCGCCTCGCGCTCGTCGCCGTCGACGTCGCCGGCCTGTCCTACCAGGAGGCGGCCGATCTGCTCGACACGCGCGAGGCGACGATCGCCTCGCGCCTCTTCCGCGCGCGCGAGAGGGTGGTGCGGGCGCTCGCACCGGCTGCCGATCGCGGGGAAGCCAGCACCCCTTCGCGGAGTCTCAGATGATGGACGACCACATGACCTTCGACGAGCACAACGACCGCATCCCCGGCGAGGACGCCGACGACGCCTCCGGGCGCGACGTGCCGGCGCCCGCGGCGCTGCGCGCGCTCGACGACGTCGTCGTGCCCGACCGCCTGCGCTTCGCGGTCGCCGAGGCGGTCGCCGGCGCCGAGCGCACGCGGGTCCGTCGCCGCAGCCGGTGGCGCGGCGGCGCGCTGGTCGTCGCGAGGCGGGTCGCGGTTCCCCTGCTCCTGGTGCTCGTGCTCGGGATCGTCGCGCAGCGCGCGATCGTCGGCGGCGGGACGACGTCCCCGAGCGTGCACGACGTCGCGCAGGTCGCCCTGCGGGCGCCGGCGGCGCCCGCCCCAGCCGCGCGGCCGGGCGGCGAGCTGCTGGCCGCGCACGCCGGGCCGATCCCCTTCCCGACGTGGACGCGCGCCGGCTGGCACGCCGTCGGCGCGCGCACCGACACGGTCGGGGGGCACGAGCTGCGGACGGTCTTCTACGCCGACGGGGCGGGGCGGCGGATCGGCTACGCGATCGCCGACGCGCAGCTGCCGGTGGCAGGCGGGCAGGTCGTCGAGCGCCGCGGCGCGCAGCTGCGCGTGCTCGACCGCGGCGCGACGTCGATCGTCACCTGGCGGCGCGACGGGCGCACGTGCGTCCTCGCGGGCCGCGGCGTGCCGGTCGGCCGGCTGCTCACGCTCGCGAGCTACGCCGCCTGAGCGGTGCGCGTCCACGGCGGTCGCGCGGGCGGACGCTTGCGTGAGGCCCGCGGCGCGACGCTCGCGCTACGCGAGCACCTCGCGGTAGACGAGCACGACGCGCCCCAGCGCGATCACGTCGCCGTCGTGCAGCTCCGCCTCGAACACGCGGCGGCCGTTCACCCACGTGCCGTTCGCGCTGCGGTCGTCGAGGATCCGCACACCGCCGCGCCGTTGCATGACGATCGCATGGCGGCGCGAGACGCCCGCGTCCTCCAGCTGGAGCGTCGCCCCGAAGCCGCGGCCGATGTGCGTGATCGGCCGCGTCAGCGCGAGCAGCCGCTGCTCGTCGCCCTGCTCGGCGAGCAGGTAGCGGCCGGGACCGGGCGGCGCGTCCTGCGCGCCCGACTCGGCGAGCGGGCGGTCGAGCGCGTCGAGCGCGTCGGTGCTCCCAAACGCGCCGGCGTTGCGGTCGATCGGTGTGGCTTCGGGGGTCATGGCTCCACCTCAGCGCGCGAAGGTCAAGGAAGCCTCAAGGGAGTCCGAGAGGTTTGCAGGGACACGGTACGTCCGCAGACCTCTACCCAGATGAAGATCCGGTGAAGCGGCCGATGCGCCAACTCACCCCTGGTTCGACGGGCGCACGAGCAGCTCGTTCACGCTCACATGCGGCGGCTGGCCGAGTGCGAACAGGATCGCGTTCGCGATGTCCTCGGCCCGCAGCGGCACGACGCCCTCGAAGCGTCTCATCATCTGCTCGAGCACCGGCGGGCGGTTGTGGCTCGGAAGCTCCGTCGCGACCGCGCCCGGCTCGATCATCGTCACGCGGATCCCGGCGCCGGCGCACTCCTGCCGCAGTGCCTCCGAGAAGGCGTTCACACCCCACTTCGTGAGGCTGTAGACGCCTGAGCCGGCGCGCGCGACGCGCCCGGCGACGGAGCTGACGTTGACGACGTCGCCGGAGCCCTGCGCGCGCATCAGCGGCAGCGCGGCATGCGTGCAGTAGAGGACGCCGAACAGGTTGGCGTGGATCATGCGGCGCCACTCCTCCGTCGGCGCGCCGTCGATCGGCCCGAGCAGCATCACGCCGGCGTTGTTGATCAGCCCGTCGAGCCGCCCCAGCTCGCCGTGCGCCCGCTCGACGAACGCGCGCGCCTGCTCCTCCTCGCCGACGTCGGTCGGGATCGCGATCGCGCGGCCGTCGTCGTCGTTGATCCGCTGCGCGAGCGCGTCGATGCGGTCGCTGCGCCTCGCCGCCAATGCGACGCTCGCGCCCGCCGCCGCGCACGCGAGCGCGGTCGCCTCGCCGATCCCCGACGACGCGCCCGTGATCGCGATCGCCCTGTTCGAGAGGTCGATGTCCATGCCGCCCGCCTTTCGCCCGCGTCTCGCCTGGTCGGCCCCAGCCTCGCACACCTGCGGGCCGTGGCCGGGCGGTAGGGTGCGGTCATGACGGAGTTCGAGAATCCCTACACGCTGTACGCGGCGTTCCGCGTGCGTCGGCCCGGCAGGGGCGTTGAGGCGCAGCTCGCCAAGACCGAGGCGGCGCTGACCGGCGGCGGCGTCACGCTGCGCGGGGCCTACTCGCTCGCCGGCTTCCGCGCCGACGCGGACCTGCTGCTGTGGCTCGTCGGCCCGAGCGCGGACGCGCTCCAGGACGCGATCGTCGCCTTCCGCCACACGCGGCTCGGGCGCGCGCTCGACGCCGTCTGGACGAACATCGGCGTCCACCGCGACGCCGAGTTCAACAAGGGCCACATCCCCGCCTTCCTCCAGGGCGAGGAGCCGCGCAAGTACGTCTGCGTCTACCCGTTCGTGCGCTCCTACGACTGGTACCTGCTGCCGCCGCAGGAGCGCTCGGAGATGCTGCGCGATCACGGCATGATGGCGCGCGACTTCGCCGACGTGCGCGCGAACACCGTCAGCGCGTTCGCGCTCGGCGACTACGAGTGGCTGCTCGCGTTCGAGGCCGACGAGCTGACGCGCATCGTCGACCTGATGCGCCACCTGCGCGGCGCCGAGGCGCGCCGCCACACGCGCGAGGAGCTGCCCTTTTACACGGGCATCCGCAAGCCGCTGGCGGCGGTGGTGGCGGACCTGCCGTAGGCCCGGTCGGCTGCGGGCTGCGGGCTGTGGGCGGCGGGCTGTGGGCTGTGGGCGGCGGGCTGTGGGCTGCGGGCGGCGGCAGGCGCTCAGCGCCGCCCGAGCAACGTGCGCAGCGGGCTCCGGCGGCGTCGTCTCCACGCCGGCGCGGACGGGAGCGGATCGCCGGCGAGGATCGCGGCGGGCGCCTCCTGTGCGAGCAGCGGCGTCAGCTCGCCGAGGCCGGCCGCGGCCATCGGCTCGGCGATTCCCGGCGGGCGCCGTCGGGCGTCGTGCGCGTCGGAGGCGACGCTGTGCACGAGCCCCGCCTCCAGCATCTGCTCGGCGTAGCCCTGCACGGTGCGGCCGAAGCTGCCCGCGAACGAGCCGGCGGTGACCTGCGTCGCCGCGCCGGCGTGCACGAGGGCGCGCAGCGCCTCCGGGTCGCGCTGCAGCAGCGGCGAGCGCTCGGGGTGCGCGAGCAGGACGCGGTGGCCGCGGTCGAGCAGCGCGTGCGCGACCGGCGCGAGCGCGACGCGCTTGGTCAGCGGCGCCTCGAGCAGCAGCCACGGCCCGCCGCCGAGCGCGAGCGCGCGCAGCTGCTCGTCGGACAGGCCGATCGCCTGGTGGACGTCGAGCTCGGCGCCGCGCACGACCTCGAGCGGGATCTTCGCCGCCGCGAGCGCGGCGCGCACGTCGCCGAGGCGCAGGTCGATCGTCGCCGCGTCCGTCGGCATGTCCCAGCTCACGTGCGGCGTGGCGGCGACTGTGCGCACGCCCGCCTCGACGTGCAGCCGCGCCATCGCGAGCGTGCCGCCGAGGTCGGCCGGACCGTCGTCGATCCCCGGCAGCAGGTGGCAGTGGAGGTCGATCACGCTTCGAGCATGATCGCGCGCACGGCGGCGCGGCGCCGCTCGGCATCGCCGGCCTGCGCGCGCTCGCGCGCGCCGAGCGCGCGCCGACCCGCCAGGTCGCCGCCGGCGCGCTTGCGGGCGTCGCCGGATCGGTAGGCATGATGGTGGCGATGCGCGGCCGGCTCGCGCGTCGCCGGCGTGCGACCTGAGACGTACCGACGACGAAGGAGCAGCGATGCAACTCGGCATGATCGGCCTCGGCCGGATGGGCGCCAACATGGTGCGGCGGCTGATGGGCGCGGGCCATGAGTGCGTGGTCTTCGACATGAGCCCGGACGCGGTCGCCCAGCTCGCGGGTGAGGGCGCGACCGGCGGCAGCTCGCTCGAGGACTTCGTCGCCAAGCTCGCGCAGCCGCGCGCGGTGTGGCTGATGGTGCCGGCCGCGGTCGTCGACCAGACGCTCGACGCGCTGCTGCCGCTGCTCGACGCCGACGACGTCGTGATCGACGGCGGCAACTCCAACTACCGCGACGACCAGCGCCGCGCGAAGCGCACGGCGGCGCTCGGCGTCCATTACGTCGACTGCGGCACGAGCGGCGGCGTGTGGGGTCTCGAGCGCGGCTACTCGCAGATGATCGGCGGGGACGACACCGCGGTCGAGCGGCTCACGCCGATCTTCAAGGCGCTCGCCCCCGGCGTCGAGGCGGCCGAGCGCACGCCGGGCCGCGACGCGGACCTGGCGCCCGGCGAGGAGGGCTGGCTGCACTGCGGCCCGCCCGGCGCGGGCCACTTCGTGAAGATGGTCCACAACGGGATCGAGTACGGGATGATGGCCGCCTACGCGGAGGGCCTGAACATCCTCAAGCACGCGAACGTCGGCGCCGTGCAGCGCGACGTCGACGCCGAGACGGCCCCGCTCGCCGACCCGGAGGCGTACCGGTACGACCTCGACCTGACGGCCGTCGCGGAGGTGTGGCGCCGCGGCAGCGTGATCGCGTCGTGGCTGCTCGACCTGACGGCGGAGGCGCTCGTCGCCTCGCCGCAGCTCGACGAGTTCTCCGGCCGCGTGTCCGACTCCGGCGAGGGCCGCTGGACCGCCCTCGCGGCGATCGAGGAGGGCGTGCCTGCGCCGATCCTCACGGGCGCGCTGTTCGAGCGCTTCGCGTCGCAGGGCAACGACCAGTTCGCCAACAAGGTGATGTCCGCGATGCGCTCGCAGTTCGGCGGCCACGCGGAGAAGGCGGGCTGATGACTGCGGGTGGCGGAGCGGGTGCGCCGGCTCGCGCAGGCGACGACGCGACCCCCTCCGACGCGCTGGTCTTCTTCGGCGCGACCGGCGACCTCGCGTACAAGCAGATCTTCCCGGCGCTGCAGTCGCTGATCAGGCACGGCAAGCTCGACGTGCCGATCGTCGGCGTGGCGAAGTCCGGCTGGGGGCTGGACGACCTGCGCGAGCGCGCGCGCAGAAGCCTGGAGGAGCACGGCGGCGTCGACGAGGCGGCGTTCGCGAAGCTGATCGACCAGCTGCGCTACATCGACGGCGACTACGGCGACCCGGCGACGTTCGCGCAGCTGCGCAGCGAGCTGGGCGACGCGAGACGTCCGCTCCACTACCTCGCGATCCCGCCGAGCCTGTTCGCCGACGTCGTGCGCGAGCTCGGCAGATCCGGCAGCGCCGACGGCGCGCGCGTCGTCGTCGAGAAGCCGTTCGGGCGGGACCTCGAGTCGGCGCGCGCGCTCAACGCGACGCTGTCGTCGGTCTTCCCCGAGTCGTGCACGTTCCGCATCGACCACTACCTCGGCAAGGAGGCGGTCGAGAACCTCATCTACTTCCGCTTCGCGAACTCGTTGCTCGAGCCGATCTGGAACCGCGGCCACGTCAAGCGCGTGCAGATCACGATGGCGGAGGCGTTCGGCGTCGTGGGGCGCGGGAGGTTCTACGACGAGGCGGGCGCGATCCGCGACGTGATCCAGAACCACATGCTGCAGGTGCTCGCGCTGCTGACGATGGACGCGCCGGTCGAGCGCTCGCCGGAGTCGCTGCGCGACGAGAAGGCGCGGCTGATGAAGTCGATCGTGCCGCTCGCGCCGGCCGACGTCGTGCGCGGCCAGTTCCGCGGCTACCGCGACGAGGACGGCGTCGCGCCCGACTCGACGGTCGAGACGTTCGCGGCCGTGAAGCTGCACGTCGACAGCTGGCGCTGGGCCGGCGTGCCGTTCCTGATCCGCGCCGGCAAGCAGCTGCCGACGACGGCGACGGAGGTGCTCGTCGAGCTGCACCACCCGCCGCAGACGGTCTTCGACACGCCCGACGACACAGCGCCCAACTCGTTCCGCTTCCTGCTCGGCCCGGCCGTCCAGATCGCGCTGCGAGCGCGCGCGAAGCTGCCCGGCGAGGAGATGGTCGGCGAGGAGGTGGAGCTGCTCGCCCAGCACCACCACCCCGACGAGATGCCGCCCTACGAGCGCCTGCTCGGCGACGCGATGCGCGGCGACCCGACGCTGTTCGCACGCGAGGACTCGGTCGAGGCCGCGTGGGAGGTCGTCGAGCCGATCCTCGGCGACGCCTGTCCCGTGCATCCGTACGAGCCCGGCACGTGGGGGCCGGCCGAGGCCGACCGCCTGATCGAGGGCGGCGGCGCCTGGCACGCGCCGAGAGGCGTCGGCGGTACGGACCCCGCGTAGCGACGACGTCGATACCGGCTCCCGCGGCCGCTGCACGCCCCGGACCGGAATGTGGTTCGTAAGCGAACCGCCGACGTGCGCATGCGAACAGGCGACCTCGCATCGCGCTGTGGGTCGCGAGTTATGCTGACCCCATGCCGAATCGCGCCACCGGCCTGCCGTGGGACCGCGTCGTCGACATGGCCCCAGAGCCCGATCCCGAGCGTGGGACGCGCGGTGGCCTGAGCACCCAGGCGATCGTCGACACGGCAATAGCGATCGCCGACGTGGACGGGCTCGACGCCGTCTCGATCCGCCGCGTCGCGGCGATCCTCGAGGTGCGCCCGATGAGCCTTTACACGCACATCGTCTCGAAGGACGAGCTGCTCGACCTGATGGCGAACGAGCTCGTCGGGCTGATGCTCGTCGAGCAGTCTTCGTCCGGCGACTGGCGCGAGGCGCTGAGCGAGATCGCGCGCGCCTCGCACGCCGCCTTCGTCGCGCACCCGTGGGTGCTGGCGGCGTTCGCGCGGCGCCCGCAGCCAGGGCCGAACGCCGGCCGGCACGCGAAGCAGATGGCGAGCGCCGTGGCCGGGCTCGGGCTCGCGCCGGACGACGTCTGGACCGTGCTCGGGATCGTCGACGACTACGTGCTGGGCCACGCGCTGCGCGTCGCGACGAGCGGCAACGCGAGCGACCTCGAGGCCTCGCTGACCGAGTCGGACAGAGCGGCCCAGCCCGAGCTGACCGCGCTGCCCGGCGTCGACGAGGCGCGCATCACCGACGACGGATTCGAGGTCGGGCTGCAGACGGTGCTCGACGGCGTCGAGCGGCGCTTCGCCGCCGCCACTCAGCCGCCCGCGGTCAGCGGCTCCGAGTAGAACTGCTCGGCCCAGCGGCGGAAGGCGGGCACCGGCCCGTCGCCCCTCGCGAGCCGCGGCTGCGTCAGGTACGTCTTGTGCTCCCAGATCGGGAAGTCGAGCGTCAGGTCGCGCCAGAACGCGGGCGCCAAGGCGACCGTCAGCAGCCGCGACAGCAGCAGCCCGCGCGGGCCGGCGCCGCCGGTGCGCAGCGCGACGCTGAAGCGCAGCGCGACGCGGCACGGGTCGAGCGGCGTCGCCATCGCCTGGAACGTCGCGGCCGCGCGCAGCCGCGGGATCGTCGCGTCGACCCAGATGTGGCCGAGGCCGTGCGCCTCGACGTCGAACACGACGTCGACCGCGCCGGCGAGCGGGAACACGCGCTGCGCCGCCGGCCCGATCGTGAACGACGGTCCCGCGACCGCCAGCGGCCGCCGCACGCGCACGCCGCGGTAGTGGTGGATCGGGCCGATGTGCCCGATGTCGACCGCGTTCTCGGCGATCTCCTGCGGGTGGTCGACGATCGTGTAGACGTGGCGCACCGGTGTCGGGAAGCCGTCGGCCGAGCGCGCCGGGATCTCCCACGCCGGAGGCGCGCCGGCTGCGTGTCGCCACACCATGATCGCGCCGTTGACCTCGCGCGCGACCCGCTGCGCGAGCTGCGCCCGCGGCGGTCTGGTCCCGTAGCCGGTGCGCACGCAGGCGCCGCTCACGTCGAACGCGAAGCGGTGGAAGGGGCAGACGATCTCCTCGCCCTCGATCGTCCCGCCGTAGCCGAGGTGCGCGCCGAGGTGCGGGCAGTACGGCTCGACGACGCGCACGACGCCGCGGCGCGTGCGGTACACGACGAGGTCCTCGCCCATGAAGCGCCGCCGCAGCACGCGGCCGGGGCGCAGCTCGTCGCCGAATGCGACCGCGAACCAGCCGTCCGGGTAGGGGCGACGCGGCTGCGTCTCGGCGAGTGGCGGCGAGTCGTCGGTCCCACGCGCGCGGCTCCGCGGCCGGGGCAGGCGCGCGAGCCGGTTCACGCCGCGCTCCGATCGGTCGCGGCCGGCTCCAGCTCGTCCCACCACCACGCGATCGACGCGTAGGGAAGCGGCGCACGGCTCGCGTCCCCCGGCGCGTCCGCCCAGCCCGGGAAGGCTTGCAGCGGCGGCTCGCCGGGTTCGCCGCCCGTGACGTAGCGCGGCGCGCTGAAGCCCCAGTCGAGGATCCCTCGCCACGTGTGGGCGAGGCTCGCGAGGTACCGTCGCATCGCCACGTCGCCGGTGGCGGTCGCGTCGCGCAGCAGCTGCTCGTGCAGGGCGAGGAAGAGCGTCGCGATGCGGTCGCACAACGCGTGCGCCTCCGAGATCGCGGCGTGCGGCGCGCAGCCGCGCTCGTGCGCGATCACCGACACGACGTTGCTGCTGCTGTCGGCGTTGCGCGTCTCCTTCGCGAACGACATCAGGTCGTTCAGCAGCAGGCAGAACGTGGACCACGCCTCCGTCAGCGCGCGCACTGCCGGCGAGGCCGCCTGCGCGGGCGTCAGCTCGATCGCGTTGGCGATGTTGAGCGTCGTCGCCCAGCTCGCGAGCCCGCCCGTGTGCATCCGCATCGCGAGGTACTCGTTGAGCGACGGCGGCGTGCCGCGCTCCGCGTTGGCGACGTCCCACGCCATGCCGAAGAACCACGCGCGCGCCGTGTGCGCCCACTCGATCCGCTGCCCCGGCGTCGCGTGGCGCAGGATCGCCGCGGTCAGGTCGCGCAGGGCGTCCGTGTAGGGCAGCTCCCATGCGAAGCTCGCGCGCGGCTCCTCGCACACGCGCACGAGCGGCGCGCCGAGCGCGAGGAAGTCGGCCGCGCGCTTGCTCGTCGGGCCGTTGTCGTAGTAGAGGTCGTCGGTCGCGAAGCCCCAGTAGAGCCACTTCGCGACGTCCGCGACGCGCTCGGCGTCGGCGGTCGGCAGCGCGCGCGCGTAGATCTCGGCGGCGCGCGTGCCGATCAGCCGCTCGCGCTGCGCTGCGCTGCCGTAGAGCGCGAAGCGGTCGACCCACGCGACGCAGTGACGCTCGATCTCGTCGGCGCGCGGATGGATCGCCGCCGGGAACGGGCAGTGGAACGGCAGCAGCTCGATCGCGGGGGCTACCGCGGATGGCATCTGATCCGCACCGGTCCGGCGGGACGCATCGAGATCAGCTGGTCCATCGGCACGTTCGCGTCGAGCGACTCGAGCCGGCAGCGCTCGAGCAGCGCGCGCACGAGGATCGTCGACTCCAGCAGCGCGAAGTGACGTCCGATGCACGCGCGCGCCCCGCCGCCGAAGGGGAAGTACGCGTACGGCGGGCGGTCGTCCGCGCCGACGAAGCGCCACGGGTCGAACGTCTCCGGCTCGCTCCAGAAGTCCGGGTGGCGGTGGGTGATCCATGGCGAGACGAGCACGTCGGTGCCCGGCGCGAGCCCGCGCCCGCCCAGCTCGGTGCCGCCGGGGCCGACGTGGCGGCCAAGCACGTACGAGGGCGGGTGGAGGCGCAGGCCCTCCTGCACGGCGGCGCGCACGGGGTCGTCCTCGCGGAAGTCGGCGCCCGCCCGCCCGGCGGCCGCCGAAGCCGCGACCCGCTCCTGGATCTGCGGGTGGCAGCCGAGCAGGTGAAGCGTCGAGGTCAGCGCGTTCGAGGTCGTCGTGTGGCCGGCGATCAGGAAGATCAGCGCCTGGTCGCGGACCTCCTGCTCCGACAGCGGCTGCTCGCCCTCCGGGTCGCGCGCGTCGCGCAGGCGGCTCAGCAGGTCGAGCTCGTGCGGGTGGGCGGGACCCGTGTCGTGCTGGGCGTTGCGTGCGAGCACGCGCTCGATCGTCGCGTGCAGCGCCGCGCGCGTCTCGGCGAAGCGGCGGTTGCTCGGCGTCGGCCAGCGCAGCGGGAAACGCAGCAGCTGGGTCGCCCGCGCGCGCACCTGCGCGCCGACGACGGGGACGAGTCGCTCGAGCGCCGCGATCGTGTCGTCGTCGATGCCGCGGTCGTCCTTGAAGAGCGTGCGGCCGAGCACGCGCAGCGCGTACGCCTCCATCGCGCGGGCGGCGTCGATCGCGGGGCCCGGCACGTGGTGGCAGCGCTCCACGACCGCACGTGCCTCGGCCGCGATCAGCTCCGCGTACTGGCCCGCGGCGGCGCGCGTGAAGAGCGGCTGCAGCAGCCGCTTCTGGCGCCGCCATTCGCCGCCGTTCGCGGTCACGAGGTTGACGCCGAACAGCTCGCGCAGCACGCCGTAGGAGGTCGTGAGGCGCGTGAACGACTCCACGTCGGTGAAGACGCGCCGCACGTCGTCGGGATGGTGGAACGCGACGACGGTTCTGCGCAGTCGCTGGGGGCCGCGCACCGGGCCGACGCGGTAGGCGACGACGTCCCCGTGGTGCGCGAAGCCGGCCCGCAGCGTGCCGAGCAGGTCGCCGCGCAGGGCGCCGGCCATCCCGAGCAGCCGGTGGCCGGCCGGTCCCGGGATCGCAAGCGGCGCCGTCGTGCGCGCGCGGGTTGCCGTGGCGCTCATGCTGCACCGACCTTCGCCGCCTGCTGTACGTTCGGCCGGACGCGCGGTCCGCTGCTGAGGCCGAGCCGATCGAGCGGCTCGAGCACGAGCTCGCCGATTGCGAGCAGCAGCTCCGTCCCCTCCGGCAGCAGCGGCTCGTCGGCGAGGTGCGCGAAGGCCGCCTGCAGGTGGTCGAGCGCGAGCGCCACCGCGCGCCGGTCGGCGCCGACCGCGCGCACGCGGCGCGCCACCTCGGCGACGCCGCGCTCGTCGATCTGCTCGACGAGCAGCTCCACCAGCTGCGGGTCGCGCTGGAGCGCGATCAGCACCGGCAACGTGAAGATGCCCTCGCGCAGATCGCTGCCGGCCGGCTTGCCGATTGCGTGCCCCTGCCCGTAGAGGTCGAGCACGTCGTCGATGATCTGGAAGGCGATGCCGAGCTCCGTCCCGAAGCGCGCGAGCGCGTCGACGGCACGCGTCGGCCCGCCCGCGGTGGAGGCGCCGAGCCAGCAGGCGGTCGACAGCAGCGCGGCCGTCTTGCCGCGGATCGAGGCGTCGTAGTGGGCGACGTCGCGGTGGTGGTCGAACTGCGCGTCGGTCTCCGCGATCTGGCCGGAGCAGAGGGCGATCAGCGTGTGGCAGAGGCGTCGCAGCTCGGCGCCGCCGAGGGCGGCGGCGACGCCGTACGCGTGTGCGAGCAGCACGTCGCCGCCGAGCACTGCGGCGCAGTTGCCCCACAGCGCGTTGGCGCTCGGCCGGCCGCGGCGCACCGGCGCGGAGTCGAGCACGTCGTCGTGGTAGAGCGACGCGAGGTGCAGCAGCTCGACGGCGGCCGCGGCGTCGACGACGCGTTCGGTCACCGCCTGGTGACCGCCGACGGCCATCGCGGCGGACAGGACGAGCGCGGGCCGCAGGCGCTTGCCGCCGGCCTCGATGCCGTGCAGCGCGATCTCCACGAGGCGCTCGCCCGGCGTGGCCGCGACGGCGCGCAGGCGTGACTCGACTCGTCTCAACTGAGCCGCGGTCTCCACGGACGGATGAAACGCGACCATCGTGCCTGCAGCGCCGGCCTCGCGACCTCGGCTCGCGCGGCGCTGCGCTGCCCCAAGCAAGCGCATGCAATTTGTTGTAATCAGTTTTGCAGCGGAACGCAAGTTTGTGCTGGGGTGCCCGAGGAAGACGTTCAGCCAACCCGCACAATCTGCCCCCAGCTCTGGTACGGTGTACGGCGACGGCGCGATCTGCCGTCAGGACGGGCATTGGGGTACGGGAACGCCACTACGATGGTGACGTTCCCGTCTGGTCGACGCACGTCAGGGCGCCAGGCTTCGGGAGCAAGCTGAACGCCTAAATTAGCAGGCCGGGCACGCCGCGATTCTTGAGGGACGCGGTTGGCGTCCGCGTGCTCAAATCACGTGCCGCCAGCCGCCGATGAGTTAATCGCTTAACGAGGTCCGACGAAGTTGAGCGTGCCGATGCCGGCCGTCGTGAGCGCGGCCGACTCGGTGCCGAAGCCGCCTTGCAGCGGGGCGACCTATACGTGCTCGGGCGCCGCGCGCGCTCAGGTGTAGACCCGCAGCGGCGTGCAGGTCGCGAGCAGGTCGAAGTCGCGATCGGCGTGCAGGAGCGGCGCGCCCGTGCGCACGCATGGAGCGGCGATCAGGCAGTCGAGCGTCTTGCGGATCGTGACCCCGCCGCGCCGTGCCGCGCGGTAGAGCTCGGCGGCAAGCACGAAGTCCTCCGTGCCGCCGAGCCGCAGAATCGGGAACGCGGCCAGGTGTCGCTCGACGAGCTGCGCCTCACGCTCGGACTGCAGTCCCTGGAGGACCTCGGTGAGCACCACGTCGGTGAGGGCGACCGGCTCGCCGCTTTCGATCAGCTCGACGCAGCGCACCGCCTGCGGCGTGTCGGTGTCGTTGAGGACGTCGATCCAGACGCTCGTGTCGACGACGATCACGTGCGCCCGAGCCGACTGTCGTCGAGGTCGCCTTCCCAGTGCACGCGTCCGCGCAGGTCGAGGATCCCGATGCGCCGCTGCCGCGCCACGAGCTCGCGCAGCGCCAGGTCGACGGTCTCGCGCTTCGTGCGTGCGCCGGTGAGCTCCTGCGCCGCGCGCAGGACGTCGTCGTCGATCTCGATGTTCGTCCGCATGCACATCAGCCTACACCTATGAGGGTGTAACGATCTGGATGAGGTCCGACGCCGCACCGTGCGGCGCCGGCTACGCTGGACGTCGGATGGCCGCGACCGACGCGCAGCTCCCCGCCGAGGGCTTCCGGCTCACCGGGATCGCTCCGCGGGCGTACCAGCACCCCGCCGACAAGGCGGCGAGCGCCGCGCTGTCGGCGATCCCGCAGCTCGACCGCGTCGTGCGCAAGCTGATCGAGCTGGGCTACGAGCGGGCGCTGCGACAGAACGCGCTCGGCTCGTCGGTGCGGCTGTCCGAGCGGCAGCTGCCGGACGTGTGGGCCGAGCACGCCTTCGCCTACGCCACGCTCGACCTGCCGGACGTGCCGCCGCTCTACATGACGCAGTACCCGCTCGCGAACGCGATGGCGATCGGGGCGAAGCGGCCGGTCGTCGTCGTCAACTCGGAGCTGGTGCGACTGCTCGACGCGCCCCAGCGCCGCGCCGTCTTCGCGCACGAGGCGTCGCACATCCTCGCCGACCATCAGCTCTACGGCACGGCGATCGCGATCCTCGCCGGACTCGCGGCGTCCGGGCGGCTGCCGCTGCCGCTCGTCCCGATCCGCACGGCGCTGCTCGAGTGGAGCCGCGCGGCGGAGCTGAGCTGCGACCGCGCGGCGGCGCTCGTCACGCGCGACCCGCTCGTCGTCTGCCGCACCTTCATGTCGCTCGCCGGCGGCGCGATGGTCGACCAGCTCGACCTCGACGCCTTCATGCGCCAGGCGATGGAGTACGCCGACGAGGGCACCGGCTTCGAGCGCCTCACGCGCCTGCTGATCGACCTCGGCGTCACGCACCCGCTGCCGGTGCGCCGCATGCGCGAGCTGATGGCCTGGGTTCGGGGCGGCGACTACGACCGCATCATCGACGGCGACTACCCGCGCCGCGGCGAGCCCGCCGCCGCGCGCGCCGAGGGCGGCGAGGCGGTCGGCTTCTACGCCGAGCGCTTCCGCAGAGCCTTCCGCGAGGCCGGCGACGCCGTCGGCGCGATGGGCGACCAGCTCGCCGGCTGGCTGCGGCGGGACGCAGGCGACGACGAGCCCGGCGGCGGGTAGGCGTCTCGCCGCCGTCGGCTCGCGTCGAGCAGGCAGCGCTTCATCGAGCCCACTGCATCTTTCGAATGAAGCGGACGTCGTCGCCGCCGGATGTCCGCCAACTGACCGCTGCCGTTCATGTGACTGGAATATAAATTTATACCTGGGTAATATCGATCCCAGATGGCGACCCCTGCCTCCGCAGCGACCTCCCAGACCCCGACCGCGACGCCGCGCACGCGCCTGCCGCGCGCCGAGCGTGAGCGGCAGATCCTCGACGTCGCGCACGCGCGCTTCGCCGAGCACGGCTTCGGCGCGGTCACGATGGAAGGCGTCGCGGCCGACGCGGGCGTGACGAAGCCGCTGATCTACGCGTACTTCGGCAACAAGGAGCGGCTCTACCTCGCATGCATGGAGCGCGCGGGCGATGCGATGCTCGCGACCGTCGTCGCGGCCGTCGCCGACACGAGCGGCCCGGACGACGCGCTGCGCCGCGGCCTGCACGCGTTCTTCGCCTTCGTCGGCGAGGACCGCGACGCCTGGCGCGTGCTGTTCGACGAGTCGTGGCCCACCGGCGGCGCGATCGCGCAGCGCGTCGCCGAGTACCGCGAGCGGCTCGTCTCGCTCGTCGCGCAGACGAACATCGACCGCCTGCCGCCGCGTCGGCGCGCCGACCACGCGACCGAGATCGAGGCGATCTCCGTCGCGCTGCTCGGCGCCGCCGAGGCGCTCGCGCGCTGGTGGCTGCGCACCGGCGCGATGGCCGCGGCCGACGCGGCCGAGCTGCTGATCGCGACCGCCGAGCCGGGCCTGCGCGCGCGTGCCGCCGGCGGCCGCTCCCGCACCGAAGGAGCCTGATGACCCCCGCCGCCCCGCGCCGAGCCGTCGTGCTCGGCGGCAACCGCATCCCCTTCGCGCGCTCCGACAGCGCGTACGCGAAGGCCACCAACCAGGACATGCTCACGGCCGCGCTCGACGGGCTCGTCAAGCGCTTCGACCTCGCGGGCGAGCGGCTCGGCGAGGTCGTCGCCGGCGCGGTCCTCAAGCACAGCCGCGACTTCAACTTGACGCGCGAGTGCGTGCTCGGAAGCCGCCTGGCGCCCGAGACGCCCGCGTATGACATTCAGCAGGCGTGCGGGACCGGGCTCGAGGCCGCGATCCTGATCGCCGGCAAGATTGCGCTCGGGCAGATCGAGGCGGCCGTGGCGGGCGGGGTCGACACGACCTCCGACGCGCCGCTCGCCTTGAATGAGGACCTCCGCGCGATCCTGCTCGACGCGAACCGCGAGCGCTCGACCGGCGGCCGCCTCAAGCAGCTCCTGCGCGTGCGTCCGCAGCACCTCGCGCCGGCGATCCCGCGCAACGAGGAGCCGCGCACCGGCCTCTCGATGGGCGAGCACCAAGCGCGCACCGCGGCCGAGTGGGGGATCACGCGCGAGGTGCAGGACGAGCTGGCGATGCGCTCGCACCGCAACCTCGCCGCTGCCTACGAGCGCGGCTTCCAGGACGACCTCGTCACGCCCTACCTCGGTCTGGAGCGCGACCAGAACCTGCGCCCTGACTCCAGCATGGAGAAGCTCGCGAAGCTGAAGCCGGTCTTCGGCGGGCCGGAGGGGACGATGACCGCCGGCAACTCGACGCCGCTGTCCGACGGCGCCGCCGTCGTGCTGCTCGCTTCCGAGGAGTGGGCGGCCGCGCACAGACTGCCCGTGCTGGCTTCGTTCGTCGACGGGGAGACGGCCGCGGTCGACTACGTGAGCGGTCGCGACGGGCTGCTGATGGCGCCCGCCTACGCGGTTCCCCGCCTGCTCGCGCGCAACGGCCTGACGCTCCAGGACTTCGACCTCTACGAGATCCACGAGGCGTTCGCCTCGCAGGTGCTGTCGACGCTCGCCGCGTGGCAGGACCCGGTCTTCTGCACGCAGCGGCTCGGGCTGAGCGGGCCGCTCGGCGCGATCGACCGCGACAAGCTCAACGTCAACGGCAGCTCGCTCGCCGCCGGCCACCCGTTCGCCGCGACCGGCGGGCGCATCGTCGCCGGCCTTGCGAAGGCGCTGCACGAGCGGGGCGGCGGCCGCGGCCTGATCAGCATCTGCGCGGCCGGCGGCCAAGGCGTCGTCGCGATTCTGGAGGCATGAGCGATGGACCGGTACGCGCAGTTGGTCAACACGTCGGTGGGGAAGGCTGTCGCGAAGCAGGTCGGCCTGCCCTCGCCGGTGCCGTTGAAGCGGCACGTGCCCGGGGCGAAGGTCATCGAGGGGAGGGTGCTGGTGGGTGGCGCTCCGTCCGGTCGCCTGGCGGTTCCGCTGGCGCGGGTGCTCGCCGACGTGGGCGCGGACGCCTCGACTCCCCTGCGCCCCGACCTGCGCGCTGCGGCCGCCGAGGCTGGCCTCGACGCCGCGCCGTGGACGCCGCAGGCGGCCGTCGACCACCGCTACGCCGGGCTTGTGTTCGACGCGACCGGCATCGCCGAGTCCGCGCGGCTGGAGGAGCTGCACGCGTTCTTCCACCCGACGATCCGCCGGGTCGCGACGTGCGGCCGCGCGATCGTGCTCGGCACCCCGCCCGCGGCCGCTAGGAAGCCGGCCGAGGCTGTCGCGCAGCGCGCGCTGGAGGGCTTCACGCGGGCGATGGGGAAGGAGATCGGCCGCGGCGCGACGGTCCAGCTCGTCTACGTCGAGCCGGGCGCGGAGGACGAGATCGCCGGAACGCTGCGCTTCCTGCTGTCTCCCCGCTCGGCGTTCGTGTCGGGCCAGGTCGTGCGGATCGGGCCCGGCGACGGCGCCTTGCCGGACGGCTTCGACTGGAGCACGCCGCTCTCCGGCAAGGTCGCCTTCGTGACGGGCGCGTCGCGCGGCATCGGCGCCGCGATCGCCGCGACGCTCGCCCGCGACGGCGCGCACGTGGTGGGGCTGGACGTGCCGGCGCTGGGCGACGACCTGCGGGCGGTCGCGAACGGGATCGGCGGCTCCGCGCTGTCGGCCGACATCACCGACCCAGACGCGCCGAGCGCCATCGTCGCCGCGCTGCGCGAGCAGCACAGAGGCGTCGACGTCGTCGTCCACAACGCCGGCATCACGCGCGACCGCACGCTCGGGCGCATGGACGCCGACCGCTGGAACGCGGTGATCGGCGTGAACCTGAGCGCGATCGAGCGCGTCACCGACGCGCTGATGGCCGGCGGAGCGAGAGCGCCGCTGCGCAAGGGCGGCCGCGTGGTCTGCGTCTCCTCGATCAGCGGCATCGCCGGCAACGCGGGGCAGACGAACTACGCGACCTCGAAGGCGGGCGTGATCGGCGTCGTCGACGCGTACGCGCCGGAGCTGGCGAAGCGCGGCGCGACGATCAACGCCGTCGCGCCCGGCTTCATCGAGACGCAGATGACGGCGAAGGTGCCGCTCCCGATCCGCGAGGCCGGCCGCCGCATGTCCTCGCTGTCGCAGGGCGGCCTGCCGCTCGACGTCGCGGAGGCGATCGCGTGGTTCGCGTCCCCGGCGTCCGGGGGGCTCAACGGCAACGTCGTGCGCGTCTGCGGCCAGAGCCTGCTGGGGGCGTGACGTGACCGCGCTCGTCACCTACGCGCGCGCCGCGCTCCCGTTGGTGCCCGGCGCGTCTTTGCTCCCCTTCGTCGCGGGGCGGGGGAAGGAGATGCCGGCGTTGGAGCGCTCGCTGTCCGGCGTGCGCGTGGACCCGTCTGCGTTGGCGGCGTATGACCGCGTCTGCGGGTTCACGTTGCGCGACGTGCTGCCGGCGACGTACTTGCACGTGCGGGCGTTCCCGTTGCACATGGCCGTGATGACGGACGGGCGGTTCCCGTTCCCTGCCGTCGGACTGGTGCACCTGGGCAATCGGATCGTCGTGCACCGGCCGGCGCGCGTCGGCGAGACCTTCGACCTTCATGTGCGCGCCACCCCGATCGAGCCCCACCCGAAGGGGCGGACGTTCGCGTTGGCCTCGGAGGCCCGCGTCGACGGAGAGCTCGTGTGGGAGGACGTCAGCACGATGCTCCGTCGTGGAAACGGCAGCGCCGATGCCCGGAACGGCGGCATCGAGCGGGCTGGTTCGAGCGTCGGAGGGGAGGCGCGTGAATCTGACCCCGCTGGGCGGGGTCTCGTTGACGGGGCTCCTTTCGGCGGTGTGGAGTGGCGCTTGCCGGGGGATCTGGGACGGCGGTACGCGGGTGTGTCGGGGGACCGGAATCCGATCCACCTGCATACGCTGACGGCGCGGGCGTTCGGGTTTCCGCAGACGATCGCGCACGGGATGTGGACGAAGGCGCGGGCGCTTGCGGCGCTCGAGGGCCGGTTGCCCGATGCGTACACGGTCGACGTCGCTTTCAAGAAGCCGATCCTGCTGCCGGGGCGCGTGACGTTCGCGGCAGAGGACGGTCGCTTCACGGTCCGGTCCGCAAAGCGACCGGAGATGATCCACGCCGAAGGGACGGTGACGCCATGACCATCGCGGAGCGCAGCATGGGACTCGGTCTGCGTGCCCTCGGGCGCCTCGCCGGCTCCGACGTCGTCGACCGCCTCGGCGTGCGCAAGCCCGCCGAGAGAGTCCTCTACCGCGCCACGCGCGACGGCTTCAAGGCCGTCGGCGCCGCGGGCCGCACGTTCAAGGCGGTCAACCGGAGCAGAAGACCGACCCGCCTCAGCACGACCGCCAACCGCGGCGTGTTCGACCTCACCCCGACCGACGAGCAGCAGATGCTGCAGGAGTCGTTCAAGGCGTTCGGGGCGGAGCAGCTCCGCCCTGCCGCGCTGAGCGCGGACACCGCGGCAAGGACGCCGGACGGGCTCCTCAAGCAGGGCGGCGAGCTGGGCCTCACGATGCTCGGCGTTCCCGAGCAGCTCGGCGGCGCCGTCAGCGAGCGCTCGTCGGTCACGGCCGTGCTGGCTGCCGAGGCGCTCGCGCACGGCGACATGGGCCTGGCGGTCGCGCTGCTCGCGCCCGCGGGCGTTGCCAGCGCCCTCGCGCTGTGGGGCGACGGCGACCAGCAGGCGACCTACCTCCCGGCGCTTGTGGGCGAGGACGTGCCGGCCCCCGCCGCGCTCGCGATCCAGGAGCCGCGCGCGCTGTTCGACCCGTTCGAGCTGAAGACGACCGCGAGACGCGAGCGCGACGAGTTCGTGCTCGACGGCGTCAAGTCGCTCGTGCCGCTCGCCGAGCAGGCCGAGCTGCTGATCGTCGCCGCGCGGCTGGAAGGCCACGGCCCGGTGCTGTTCCTCGTCGAGACGAAGGCGGACGGCGTGCTCGCGAAGGCCTCGCCCGGGATGGGCGTGCGCGCCGCCGCGACGGGCGACGTGCTGCTCGAGGGCGTCCGCCTGCCGGCGAAGGCGCTGCTCGCCGACGGCGACCCGTCCGTCTACGCGGCCGCCGTGCGGCGCGCGCGGCTCGCGTGGTGCGGGCTCGCGATCGGCACCGCACGGGCGGTGCTCGACTACGTGATCCCGCACGTCAACGAGCGCGTCGCGTTCGGCGAGCCGATCTCCAACCGCCAGTCGGTCGCGTTCACCGTCTCCGACATCGGCACCGAGCTGGAGGGCATGCGCTTGGCGACCCTGCGCGCCGCCGCCCGCCTCGACGCGGGCAAGGACGCCGCGCGGGAGGTCGCGATCGCCCGCGCGCTGTGCGCCGAGAAGGGGTCGCAGATCGGCTCCCACGGCGTGCAGCTGCTCGGCGGCCACGGCTACGTCAAGGAGCACCCGGTCGAGCGCTGGTACCGCGACCTGCGAGCCGTGGGCGTCTGCGAGGGCGCCCTGCTCGTCTAGAGCCCGACGAGACGACAGGAGAACGATGATCAACCTCGAGATCCCCAAGAAGTTCGTCCCGCTCGTCGGCCAGGCGCACCAGGTCGCGGAGGAGGTCTTCCGCCCGATCTCCCGCAAGTACGACGCGGAGGAGCACACGTACCCGAAGGAGCTCGACATGCTCGCCGCGCTCATCGACGGGATGAACGACGGCAGCGACCTCGGCGCAGCCGGCGCCACCGGAGTGCGGCGAACGGATGGCGACGGCAGCGGGGTCGGCAGCGTCCGCAATGGGAGCAACATGTCGACCGTGCTCGGCGTCATCGAGCTGTGCTGGGGCGACGTCGGGCTGCTGCTGTCGATGCCGCGCCAGGGCCTCGGCAACTCCGCGATCGCCTCGGTCGCGAACGACGAGCAGCTCGAGCGCTTCAGAGGCAAGTGGGCCGCGATGGCGATCACCGAGCCGGAGGCCGGCAGCGACTCGGCCGCGATCCGCACGACCGCGGTGCTCGACGAGAGAACCGGCGAGTACGTGCTCAACGGCGAGAAGATCTACGTCACGTCCGGCGAGCGCGCCGACCTCGTGGTGGTGTGGGCGACGCTCGACCGCAGCCTCGGCCGCGCGGCGATCAAGTCGTTCGTCGTCGAGCGCTCGAACCCCGGCATGAAGCTCGACCGCCTCGAGCACAAGCTCGGCATCCGCGCGTCCGACACGGCCGCCTTCATCCTCGACGACTGCCGCGTGCCGCCGGAGAACCTGCTCGGCTCGCCCGAGGTCGACGTCAGCAGAGGCTTCGCCGGCGTGATGCAGACGTTCGACAACACGCGGCCGCTGGTCGCCGGGATGGCCGTGGGCCTGACGCGGGCCTGCCTGGAGCTGACGCAGAGACTGCTGGCCGACGCCGGCGTCGAGGTCGACTGGGACCGGCCGGCGGGGACGCAGTCCGCCGCCGCGGCCGAGCTCCTCGCGATGGACGCCGACTACGAGTCGGCCCGCCTGCTGACGCTGGAGGCCGCGTGGATGGCCGACAACTCGAAGCCGAACTCGCTCCAGGCCTCGATGGCGAAGGCGAAGGCCGGCCGCACGTGCGTCGACGTCGCGCTGCGCTGCGTGCGCCTCTGCGGCTCGCTCGGCTTCGGCGAGGAGCTGCTGCTGGAGAAGTGGGCGCGCGACGCGAAGATCCTCGACCTGTTCGAGGGCACCCAGCAGATCCAGCTGCTGATCATCGCGCGCCAGCTGCTGGGGAAGACCTCCGCCGAGCTGAAGTAGCGCGCCCGCCGCGCCGGCGGGCGCGGCGCGTCAGCACTCAAGCAAATCCTCGAGATGTCGAGGATCGAAGGACATGGCCGGTCGCCGCATCCTGTCGCCGTTCGGCGAGCGCACGCGTGAGGGCCGCGACGACGCACAGCTCGTGAGCCGCGGCGTCGTCGTCGAGTCGGGTCCGCAGCTGAGAGCGCGGCAGGCGCTGCGCGCCGCCGAGCGCCTCAGCCGCGCGGTCGTCGACGGCCTCGAGGAGGGCGTGATGGTGACCGACGCGGAGCTGCGGCCGGTGAGCTGGAACGCGAGCGCGCTGCGGATCCTCGGCGTCACCGCCGAGCAGCTCAAGGCCGCCGGCCTCGCGAGCGGTGCGATCGGGACGCTGCGCTACGGCGACGGCAAGCCCGTCACCGCCGGCGACAATCCGCCCTCGCGGGCATTGCGGCAGGGCGCGCCCGTCCGCGCGACGCTGCGCCGCACGCCGCCCGACGGCGAGGATCGCTGGATCACCGTGCTCGCCCGCCCGCTCGGCGGCGCCCACGGCACGACCCGCCAGGGCGTCGTCTGCACCTTCGCCGACGTGACGAATTCGGTCGAGGCCGAGCGCCGCCTGCGCGAGGAGCGCGACCGCGCGCAGCGCTACCTGGAGGTGGCGAGCACGCTCGTCGTCGTGCTCGACTCGCGGGGTCGCGTCGAGCTGATCAACCGGCAGGGCTGCGAGCTGCTCGGCTTCGAGGAGGCGGACCTGCTCGGCCGCGACTGGCTGGAGATGGTCGTCCCGACCGAGGACCGGCTCGACGCGCGGCTTGCCTTCCTGCGGCTCGTGTCCGGCGTCGAGCCGCCCGGCGAGACGCTCGAGACGTTCGTGCGCACGAAGACCGGCGACGCGCGCAAGATCGCGTGGCGCAACGCGGCGCTGCGCGACGCGGAAGGGACGATCACCGCCGTGCTGCGCTCCGGCGAGGACGTCACCGCCCGCCGCGAGGCGGAGGCGCAGGTCACGTTCCTCGCCTACCACGACCGCCTCACCGGCCTGCCGAACCGCGCGCTGCTGGAGGAGCAGCTGACGCGCGACATCACGCGCGCGCGCCGCAGCGGCGCCCCCGTCGCGCTCCTCTACTTCGACCTCGACAACTTCAAGCTCGTCAACGACTCGCTCGGCCACACCGCCGGCGACGAGGTGCTGCGCGAGACGGCGCTGCGCGTGTCCGAGCTGACGCGCACCGGCGACGTGCTCGCGCGCCAGGGCGGGGACGAGTTCCTGCTGCTGCTCGACTGCGCGGCCGCCGCGTCCGAGGCGGGCGCCGCGGTCACCGACCCGCGTGCCGTCGCGCAGATCGCGGGCGACCGCATCGCCGCCGCGCTCGAGCGGCCGTTCGAGGTCTCCGGCGCGGAGTTCCACGTCGGCGCGTCGATCGGCGTCGCGCTCTTCCCCGAGCACGCCGACGACCCCGAGTCGCTGTTCAAGTGCGCCGACGCCGCGATGTACCAGGCGAAGCGCGCCGGCGGCGGGACCGTCGCCTTCTACGAGCCGCGCGCGAGCGACGCGCGCCAGCGCCTGTCTCTCACGACACGCCTGCGCCGCGCGATCGACGAGGGCGAGCTGCGGCTGCACTTCCAGCCGATCGTGCACGCCGCCGACGGCTGCCTCGACTCGCTGGAGGCGCTCGTGCGCTGGGAGAACCCGGAGGAGGGGCTGATCCCGCCGGGCGCGTTCATCCCCGTCGCGGAGGAGACCGGCCTGATCGACGGGATCGGCGCGTGGGTCGTCGAGGCGCTGTGCGAGCAGGCCGTCGTGTGGGGGAGCGAGGGCTTCAGACCACGGCTCAACTTCAACCTCTCGCCGCGCCAGCTGCGCCGCGCCGATCTCGTCAGCTCGATCGCCGCGCGGATCGCCTCGCACCGTCTCGACCCCGGGCAGTTCTGCGCCGAGCTGACGGAGACGGCGCTGCTGTCCGACGCGCGCCGCCAGCGCTCGCTGCTGACCGAGCTGCGCGAGGCCGGCCTCGCGATCGCGATCGACGACTTCGGCGCGGGCCACTCCTCGCTCGGGCGGCTGCGGGACCTGCCCGTGCAGGTGCTGAAGGTCGACCGCTCGTTCCTCGCCCGCGTCCCCGACGACCCCAGCTCGACCGCGATCGTGGCCGCGATCCTCGACCTCGGCAGAGCGCTCGGGATGACGACCGTGGTGGAGGGCGTCGAGGAGCCGGAGCAGCTCGCGTTCCTGCGGGGCCACGGCTGCCCGCTCGTGCAGGGCTTCCTGCTGGGGCGGCCCGTGCCGGCGGAGGAGCTGGTGCGCGCGCCGTCCACCGCCGCCACGCCGCCCACGCGCGGCGATCGCGGGGGCGCCCCGTGATGCGCACGCTCCCCGAGGTCACGCGCGAGCTCGACACGACCTGGCTCGTCGTCGCCGCGGTGCTCGTGATGTGTGGGGGACGACGTTGGAGCGGGTCCGCTTCGTCGCCTACCCGATCTACGCGACCGTCTTCGCTGGCCTGACTATCCGCTCGTCGCGCACTGGATCTTCGGCGGCGGCTGGCTGGAGCGGATCGGGCATGCAGGACTTCGCCGGCTCGACCGTCGTCCACCTGACCGGCGCCACGGGCAGGCTCGCGGCGCTGCTCCTGCTCGGCCCGCGGCGCGGGAAGTACGGCCCAGACCGCCGACCGCGGGCAATTCCGGGGCTCGGGCCGGACGGTGCCGCTGGCGTGCCGGGCGCCGGCTAGGCGAGCGAGACGATGCCGGCGACGATGCCGACGATGCCCGCGAGCATGCCGACGACAATGCCGAGCAGCGTCAAGATCGTTCTCAGCACGCGATCCTCACCGACGGCGTTACGCTCGATGCGCTCGAGGTCCTTGACGAGGTTATTCATACGCACCTCCAGGATCGCGAGCCCGAGCGTCGCCGTGTCAGAGCCGACGTGCGGGGCACCGCTCGTTGGTGGCGTCAGCACGATGTGCCGCAGCCGAGTGAGGTAGACCGGCTCTCCGGTCACCTCTTCGGGCTCGGCCGTGATCGACGGGTTGGAGTGCTCCAGGTAGCGGCGGTAGCTGTCGGGCAGCGTTGCCTTGAGCAACTCCTGCAGCTCATTCCGCGTGGTCTCGCGCGTCGCTGCGCTTCGGCGGCGCATGCTCGCGGCTATGAGCACCGCGGCAATCGCCGCGCCGAACAGCACCACGACGCCGATCGCCAGCACGAGCACGCCGGCTACACGATCCCTCGGCGACGCAGAACTCTGACGTATTCCTCGCGGGTCATCGTGCACCCGACCATCTCGGCGAACTCGCCTCGGTTAAGGTGCATCGCGTTGCGGAAGCGCTCGGGCACATGGCCGGGCATGTCTCCGCGGCCGTGTGAGTAGTGCAGCGGCAGAACGCGCTTGCCGTCGACGATCAGCCAACCGTAGACGTGCTTGGTGTTGCGCTTGTCTTGCAGATCGAGCTTGCGGAAGATGCGCTCGGCGTCCCGCTTGGTGAAGCTCACTGGTCCGGGGCCTTTCTTGCGGCGCCGATCCGCTCAAGGAACCGTGTCAGACTGAGCGCAGGCCCGATCGCCTCCGGACCGCCGGAGCTCACCTCCGCACCGTAGAGATGCATCAGCTCGATCACGTCGTTGATTGCCTCGTGGTCGGTGGAGCCACGCGCGTACAGCGCCGGCTGCCCGTAGACCTCGGCCTCGATGCCGTCGTCGATCGGCAGGAGCCAAACGATCGTCGGTTGCATCAGCCCCGCAACCGTCGCCTCCACGAGCTTCAGACGGTACCCCGCCTCGCTAAGCGCTGCCTCGACCGGTGCGGCCTCCCCGCCACCGAGCCGCAGCTCGCGCAGCAGCTCCACCTCGGGGTGCTGATCCTCGTGGCGACGCCGGAGGACAGCCTGCGCCTCGAACGCGTTCTCGGCCCGCTTCATCCGGTGCTCCATTGCGCTCTTGTAGCAGCGCGCGACGATCTCGTCGAAGCCCTCGCCTTCGATCTCGCCCTTCGGCCACACGAGGTCGAAAGGCTCCTCGTCCTCGGTCGACAGATCCTTGTCGTAGAAAACCGCGGAGTAGCCCGCGACGGGCAGGTCGTGGTAGGTGTCCTTGACGAAGCGCGCGAGCGCGACGCCGGACTTGTCTTCGCGCCTTCTCGCGAGGTGGATGTCGGTGACGACCAGGTCGACGCCCGGACTGGCGCGCAGCTCGCGGATCGCGTCGTCGGACGAGCGGACGCCGATCGTCGTGCAGCCCACGTCCGCGAAGAGACCCTCGTGCAGCTCAAGCGACTTCCGCTTGTCCTCCACGACGAGCACGAGCGGCGGTCCCTCGACAGTAGACGTCATCATGACTTTGAGCCCTTTCTCGGACTCCAGGCGTCCGGCTTGGGAAGGCGGATCACGAACGTGACCCCGTTGCGATAGTCGGTGAGGTCGATCGAGCCGCCGTGCTCTCTCATGATGTTGCGCACGAGCCACAGGCCATAGCCGGACCCCTCGTCCTTCGACGTGACGGCAGCGCCGAAGATCTGCTGAGAGACCGGCTCGGCAGCGTATTCCTCTGGCACGTAGAGGCGCTGCGGGTTGATCCCGGTCGCGTTGTCTCGATACGTGATCGTAAAGTGGTTCGCGCGGTCGGATGGACGCTCGAGTGACACGTCGATGCGCCGGTTGCGCACTCTCACCTCGGCGAATGCGTCGACGCTGTTGAGCAGCAGATTGAGGAAGACGTGGCGCAGCCGGTCGGCGACGGCATGCACGGCGACATCGCCCGGTCCCTGCCAGTGATCGGCGATTCGCAAGGCTTGTAGGCGGCCCGAGACGGCGTTTCGTGCCTCGTCCCACAGACGACGGACCGGAACGATCTCCCACTTCTCTCTCGGCACCTTGGTAACGAGCTGCACCTTGTTGAGTGCGACCATCAGGTCACCCAGGTCGGCGGAGATCGAGTCCAACCGGTCGCGGACCGTCGGCGTCGGGCGCGCGATCTCGTTGCGCAGGCGGTGGAGGCCAATTCTCGCGTCGTTGATGTGTCCGATCGCCTCGTGGCGTGCGTACCGTGCCACCTCGATGCCCGTGATCGCCACGGCCGCCTCGGTCTGGTTGCTGACCTGCGTGGCGAGGTCGCGGGAGCTGCGGAAGTTCGTGATCGAGACGCCGACGCCGTTCGCGATGCTCTCGAAGCCGCGCAGCTCAACCGGCGCGTAGTCGAACGTGCAGCGCGCCGCGACGCTGAGGACTCCGAAGACATCTGTGCCGACGTGGACCGGCACGGCTACGAAGCTCCCGATCGATCTGCTCCACGGTTGTGCCTGGAGTGGCCCAAGGCCCGACGCGCGCGCAGTCGCGTCTCCCACCGCGACGGTTCTCCCGGCGAGCGCCTGCTCGAACGCCGGGTAATCACCGATCGGACCCAGGTCCCATGCGGACCGCTCCAGCTCGTAGTCGTCGAAGCCGTAGAGAGCGATGCAACGCAGCCTGTCGCCGTCCAGCTCGCGCAGCGCCGCGTACTCCATCCCCGAGGACTGCGCGATCAGCAGGCCGATGTCGCGGAAGAACTCCTCCGAGTTCTGCGCGAAGTCGAGCGGCTCCTGAATTGCGCCCAGAAGCTCGAACGCGAAGCGGTCCTCGTAGATCGATACCAGCATGTCGCTTGACGCGACAAGCTCGCTGCGCGTCTCCGCGTCGAGCGCGTCGACGTCGATCCCGTCGAGCCGGATCGTGCCGACGCAGCTGCCGTCGCGGTAGGCATAGACGACGACGCCGAGCTCCGGTCTCAGCTGAGCACGCGCGCGGCTCGCGCCCTGGAGGAACCCACGCAGTGTCCCGATGCGGCCAGGCGGGATTGCAAGCTGCTGTAGACAGATGACGCGTCCGTGTGCGGAGGCGCCGTCGGGAACTGACGCAAACGGTCGAAAGTCGGCGGTGTCGAGCTGCAGCATGTAGACGCGGCCGCTCTCAGCGCCGGTCCGCCCCATGCAGGCTCGGAGCACCGCTTCCGCGGCGTCTTCTGGCACGCGTGCGCGGGCTGCACCGGCGAGCGCCGTTTGGAGCAGGTCCGTTGGGCGAGTCGGGGTTCTCATCGTCTCCGAGGACAACCCGCTCGCGGTCCGCAGTGGGGCGTGACTGATGCACAGAGTCCCGGTGCATTGGTGATCGTATTGGATGCAAGTTTCCAGATCAATGACGAACCGCAGCAATGGAGGTACCTCGTGCGATCGACCGCCCGCTAGGGTTGCCCGAGTGAGCAACGCCAGCGTCCAGCCGAGTCGCCGCGTGCGGATCCTCGGCGCCGGCGGCACGATCGCGATGGGCGGTCGCTCGGGCGCGACGCCGCAGCTCGACGCGGAGGCGCTGGTCGCCGCGATCCCCGGCCTCAGCGGCCGCGCGGGGATCGAGGCGAGAGACGTGGTGAACAAGCCGAGCGCGCACCTCACGCTCGCCGACCAGCTGCTGATCTGCCGCGAGGCGCGTGATGCCGCACGTCGGGGGATCGGCGTCGTCGTCACGCACGGCACCGACGCCTTGGAGGAGACGGCGATGCTGTGCGACGTGATCCACGACGCGGAGGCGCCGATCGTCTTCACCGGTGCGATCCGCCCGGCCACCGCGCCCGGCGCCGACGGCCCGGCGAACCTGCTCGACGCCGTCTCGGTCGCCGCGTCCGAGGAGGCGTCGGGGATGGGCGTGCTCGTCGTGTTCGGCAGCGAGATCCACCACGCCCGCTGCACGCGCAAGACGGACACGACCTCGCTCGTCGCCTTCTCGTCGCCGCAGACCGGGCCGCTCGGGCGGGTGACGGAGGGGCACCCGACGATCTGGTCGCGCCTCCCGCGCAATCCGCCGCTCGATCCGCCGTCGCTCGACCGCCGCGTGCTGGTGATCCCTACGTCCTCCGGCGACGACGGCACGTTGGCGCAGGCCGCGCTGTCGACCGAGCCGGACGGCGTCGTGATCGGGACGCTCGGCGCCGGGCACCTCGCGCCGGCGCTGCTGGAGCTGTGGGCGGACGCCGCGACGCGGATCCCCGTCGTCGCGTACTGCCGCCCCGAGCGCGGCGTGGTGCTCCAGGGCACGTACGGCTACGCCGGCTCCGAGCAGGACCTCCGCGGCACGCAGATCATCCCCGCCGGCTTCCTCTCGCCGCAGGCGGCGCGCATGAAGCTGCTGGCGTGCGTGGCGAGCGGCCTGTCGGGCGACGAGGTCCGCTGGGCGTTCCGCCAGGACGACGGCTAGCGCCACGCCCGCCTGAGCCCTCCACGGGGGCGAATCCCCTGAGCACTGTCCCTCTGTGCATCTCATGGATGTACAGACGGACGCTGATCCGAGCCACACCGCGATTGCCGGGCTGGCGGACCGCCAGTATGGGGTGATCTCGCGACGGCAGTTGGCGGCGATCGGCCTGGGGCGGGGCGCGATCGAGAAGCACCTCCTTCGCAGATCGCTGATCCCTCTGCATCGAGGGGTGTACGCGGTCGGCCACCGCCGCCTCCGCATCGAGGGGAGATGGCTCGCGGCCGTTCTCGCCGCCGGACCCGGCGCCGTCCTGAGCCACCGCGACGCGGCGGCGCTGCACGGATTGCGGCCGCCGCCGGCGTCGGCAAAGGTGAGCGCCAGCACCCCCTCCCACGCCCGCGCGATCTCCGTGGTGTGGCTGCATGCTCGGCGCGTGCTCAGTGGGGAGGACCGCACCGTCAAGGAAGGCATCCCGGTCACCGCCCCCGCCCGCACGCTCGTCGACCTCGCCTCGATGCTCACCGCCGCCCAGCTCTCGAGCACGCTCGGAGAGGCCGATCGCCGCCACCTTCTCGACGTCCCCACGCTCGAGGACGCGCTCCAGCGGACGCGCGGCAGGCACGGCCAGGGCCACGCCCGCCTCCGAGCCGCCCTCGACGCCCACGCACAATTCGGCGCCACGCTGCTCCGCTCCGCGCTCGAGGAGCGCTTCCTCGACCTGATCCTCGACGCCGGTTTGCCGCGGCCGCGACTCAACGCTCCGGCGGGCGGCTTCGAGGTCGACGCGCTGTGGCCCGACCACCGCGTCGCGGTGGAGCTGGACGGTTGGGCGCATCACAGAGAGCGACAAGCCGCCGCGCAAGACCGCGACAAGACAAACCGCCTGCAGGTCGCCGGCTACACCGTCTTGCGCTTCCTGCACGGCGACCTCGTGACGCGTCCGGCATACGTCGTCGCCGCGGTGCTCCAGGCACTGGCTCAGGCCAGCACCGTGTCCTCGTGCGAGTACGGGGGCACGCACGAGCAGACGACGACGAGCGGTCCGTCGGGATCGGCCCACAGTCGATGCACGGTCCCGGGCGGGATCACGACGCAGTCGCCCGGCCCGATCTCTCGCACCTCCTCGCCGAGCCGCAGGCGCCCGCGGCCGTGCGTCACCAGGTAGATCTCCTCGCTCAGGCGGTGGTGATGCGCGAGCGTCGCGCCGCCCGCCGGCACGGTCGCCTCGGCGAGGCTCTGGCGCCGTCCCGGCGTTCCGGGCGCGACCCACTCGCGGATCTCCGAGCCGTCGCGCGTGACGTACGGCTCCAGCTCCTCGCGGCGCGCGATCTCCATCCGCGCAAGCCTACGGCGTGCGCTCAGATGCGCCGCAGCCCGCCGGCGGCGCGCATGTCGCGCAGCTCCCGCAGCTCGCGGATGTCGTCCGGCACCGGCAGCGTCGCCGGCGTCGGCGGGCGGGTCGGGTCCACGCCGAGCAGCTCCGGCTCGATCCGGTGCCTCACGAGCTCGTCGCCGACCGCGTCCGCGCGCAGCGCGGCGGTGCCGGGGCGCGAGCTGACGACGCGCACCATGCGCGTGCCGCGGAACAGCAGGCCGACGCCGTCGTCGGCCGCCCAGCCGCCGGGCAGCTCGCCGCTCCGCACGGCGGCGAGCCACACCGGCAGCCGTTCGGGCTCCCCGTCCGCATGGACGGTGAACGACCCGGGCAGCAGTCCGAGCCCCTCGATCACCTCGAGGGGACCGCTGGACCGGGTCACGCCCCCCGCGAACCAGCACATCGCGCCGGCGCTGAGGCCTGCGAGCACGATCCCGCGCCGCCACGCCTCGACGAGCAGCTCGTCGAGCTCGTGCGCGCGCCAGATCGCGAGCAGGTTGCGCATCGAGCCGCCGCCGACGTAGATCACGTCCTGCTCCAGCACGATGTCCGCGAGCGTGCGGGCCGAGCCGTGGCGGCGGAAGAGCGAGAGGTGCGTCGCCGACGCGGCGCGGGCATAGCGCGCGTAGAACGCGGTGATGTGCGCCGTCGGGTCGCCCGAGGCGGTCGGCAGGAAGAGGACACGGGGCTCCGGGCGATCGACCAGCGACAGGACGAAGTCGTCCAGCGCGGGGTTGTCCGGCTCCATCGTGAAGCCGCCGCCGCCCATCGCGAGGATCGTCGGGCCGCCGCGCAGGCGGTCGCGGACCGTCACGCGACCGCCAGGTCCCGCGCCATGTCCCCGAGGTAGCTGACGGGCAGCGGGTCCTCGACGACGTCGCCGTCGCGCGGCTCGACGCGGAACGCCCGCGCGCGCGGGCGCGAGCTCACGACCCGCCGCAGGTCGCGGCCGACGAAGTGCAGCGCGGCGCCGTCGTCGGCCGCGTAGCCGGGTCGCACGCCGTCGCCGACGAAGCGGCGGTACTCCTCGCGCCGCTCCGGCTCGCCGTCGTAGTGGACGCAGTTCGAGTGGGGCAGCAGGCCGAGCCCGCGCACGACCGTCGGCGCGCCGTGGAACGCCGTCACGGCCTCCTGGAACCAGCACAGCGAGCCGGCGGACAGGCCGCACAGCACGACGCCGCGCTTCCACGCCAGCTTGAGGATGCGGTCGAGCCCGTGCGCGCGCCACGCGCCGAGCAGCGAGACGACGCTGCCGCCGCCGACGTAGATCACGTCCTGCTGCAGGAGGTGCGCCTCGAGGTCGCCCTCGACGGCGCCGCCACCCCGCTCGCGCCGGAACAGCGTCACGTGCGACGCCTCGCAGCGGCTGGCGAACGTGCGGTAGAAGCGCACGACGTAGTGGTCCGCGTCGCCGGAGGCGGTCGGCACGAAGCAGACGCGCGGACGCTCCCGCCCCGCGAGCGACAGCACGTAGTCGTCGAGCAGCGGATTCCCCGCCTCCATCGAGAATCCGCCACCCCCGAAGGCGACGATCTGCGGTGGGCGTCCCGTGTTCATGCAGCGAGTGTCGCAGCCCGATCTGCCCGCGTCGTTGCACGGGTGTCCAAGCTTGGTGCGCCACGGGGACAAGAGCTTCGGTGGCGGCCTGTGCGGCGGTGGCGGCCGGCCTCGTCAGGCGCGGCGAGCCGGGGCCGCCGCGGCGATGGGCGCGTCGGCCACGCGCCACGTGATGCCGCCGACGATCGCCGCGACCAGAAAGACCGCCGGCCACGAGCCGATCGCGTGGCCGAGCGGGTGAGCGAGGACGAAGCCCGCGAGGAAGACGGCGACGAGCGCGAGCGTGCGCGGCAGCCCGAGCAGCAGGCGCCAGCGCAGCCCGCACGCGAGCGCGCCGAGGAAGAGGACGATCCCGCCGAGTGCTCGCACGCCGGTCGCCTGCGCGACCGCGAAGCCGAGCACCAGCGCGCCGGCGGCGATCGGCCAGGTGGGGAGCGGGCGCATCGGCGGAGGGTAGCGGTGGCCACGCCCGGCTGCGGGTGGGTCCCAGCTGCGGGTCGTCAGTCCTGGCGCAGGGACAGGCCGCGGCCCTCAAGCGTCTCGATGACCTCGTCGATCGACTTCTTGCCGAAGTTCGGGATCGCGTTGAGCTCGTTCTCGGTCTTCGAGATCAAGTCCCCAACCGTCTGGATACCCGCGCGCTTGAGGCAGTTGTACGAACGCACACCCAACTCCAGCTCCTCGATCAGGATGTCGTCCATCGCGTTCGCGGGACGACCACCCGGACCACTCCCACCAACCCCGCCAACACCGCCCGGACCACCGACAAGACCCGGCTCAAGCGCACCCAAACCGCCCGTGTCACGCAGCTCCACGACACGATCCGCGTCAGTGAAGATCGCCAACTGCGAGATCAGGATCTCCGCCGCCTCACGCAGCGCAGCGTGCGGGTCGATCGAGCCGTCCGTCTCGATGTCGAGCGTCAGCTTGTCGAAGTCCGTCTTCTGGCCGACGCGCGCCTGCTCGACGGCGTACGCCACGCGGCGCACGGGCGAGAAGATCGAGTCGATCGGGATCACACCGATCGGCTGATCCGCAGACTTGTTCTCCTCCGCCGGCCGGTAGCCGCGCCCGCGCCCGATCGTCAGGTAGACCTCGAGCTTCGTTCTTCTCTCGAGCGTCGCGACGTGCGCGTCCGGGTTGAGGATCTCGACGCCAGAAGGCAGATCGATGTCCTTCGCGGTGATCTCACCCGGGCCCGTGACAACGAGCGGCGCCTCGATCTCCGTCGCGTCGGAGTGCATCCGACACACAACACCCTTGAGGTTCAAGACGATGTCGGTCACGTCCTCCTTGACGCCGGGGATCGTCGAGAACTCGTGCGCGACGCCCTCGATGCGCACGCTCGTCACAGCAGCACCCGCGAGCGAGCTCAACAGCACACGCCGCAACGAGTTACCAAACGTGTAGCCAAACCCACGATCGAGCGGCTCGATCGTGAAAGAACCGCGATTCTCCTCGACGGTCTCGGTCGTGATTCGGGGGACTTGGAAATCGAGCATCGGGGTCGGTCCTAACGTCGTCGTGTCATGAGCGCCGCCCGCCGCGGGCGGTCATGCGCGCGTCGCACGGCCGCGTCGGGGCCGGCCGGCGTCGCGCGGAGCAGTGCGTTACTTCGAGTAGAGCTCGACGATGAGCTGCTCCAGCACCGGTGCAGCGATCTCGCGCCGCTCGGGCTTGCGCAGCACCTTCGCCGTCAGCGCGTCGTGGTCCGCCTGCAGCCAGGCCGGCACCTGGCCGGTCAGCTCCGTCGCCTCGCGGATCACCTGCGCCGCGCCGCTGGACGCCTTGACGGCGATCACGTCGCCGTCGCGCAGCGAGTAGCTCGGGATGTCGACGCGGCGGCCGTTGATCGTCCAGTGGCCGTGCCGGATCAGCTGACGCGCCTGGCGGCGCGAGGCGGCGAAGCCGAGGCGCACGAGCACGTTGTCGAAGCGGCACTCGAGCATGCGCAGCAGGTTCTCGCCGGTGATGCCCGGCTGACGGCTGGCCTTCTCGTAGTAGGCGCGGAACTGGCGCTCGAGCACGCCGTAGTAGCGGCGCGCCTTCTGCTTCTCGCGCAGCTGGACGCGGTACTCGCTCTGTCTCTGACGCCCGCGGCCGTGGTCGCCCGGCGGGTACGCGCGACGCTCGACGCCGCACTTGTCGGTGAGGCAGCGCTCGCCCTTGAGGAAGAGCTTCTGGCCCTCCCGCCGGCACTGCTTGCACTGCGGGCTGGTGTCTCGTGCCATGGCGGCGAGCTCCTAGACGCGCCGCCGCTTGCGCGGACGGCAGCCGTTGTGGGCCTGCGGGGTCACGTCACGGACCGCCGTCACCTCGAGGCCGGCGGCCTGGAGCGAGCGGATCGCGGTCTCGCGACCGGAGCCGGGGCCCTTCACGAAGACCTCGACCTTCTGCAGACCGTGCTCGATGCCCTTGCGGGCGGCCGCGTCGGCGGTCACCTGGGCGGCGAAGGGCGTCGACTTGCGCGAGCCCTTGAAGCCGGCGCCGCCGGCGGACTCCCACGCGATCACGTTCCCCTCGCGGTCGGTCAGCGAGACGATCGTGTTGTTGAAGCTGGTCTTGATGTGCGCCTGGCCGATCGGGATGTTCTTGCGGACCTTGCGGCGGCCGCGCTGAGGGCGCTTCGGTGCTGGGCTCACTTACTTCTTCCCCGCCTTCTTCTTGCCGGCCACCTGCATGCGCTTCGGGCCCTTGCGCGTACGCGCGTTCGTCTTCGTCTTCTGACCACGCACGGGCAGGCCGCGACGGTGGCGCAGGCCGCGGTAGCAGCCGATCTCCATCAGGCGCTTGATGTTCTGCGAGCGCTCGCGGCGCAGGTCGCCCTCGACGACGAGATCTCTGTCGATCTGGTCGCGGAGCTTCGAGACCTCGTCCTCGGTCAGGTCGCGCACGTAGGTGTCCGGCGCGATGCCGAGCTCAGCCAGGAGCTTGTTCGACTGCGACCGCCCGATCCCGTAGATGTACGTGAGGCCGATCTCGACGCGCTTGTTCAGCGGGATGTTGATGCCTGCTATGCGAGCCATGCGTGTGCCCTACCCCTGCCGCTGCTTGTGACGGGGGTTCGAGCAGATGACCAGCACGCGCCCGTGGCGGCGGATGATCTTGCACTTCTCGCACATCGGCTTGACCGACGGTCGTACCTTCATGATCCCTTTCGGCTGGTTCCAGTCGACTCGGCTCTGGCTGCCGGGGCGGCCGCCGCTACCACGTCGAGGACGTCGCGCACGACGGAGCCGGGCGACCCCGAGCGCGACGATGAAGAGTAGCAAAGCACGCCCGCACGGCGCGTTGCACTAGGCGACGGCTCGCCGGCCGTGCGCGTGCCAGGGCGTCAGCACGCGCGGACCGTCGCCGGTGACGGCGATCGTGAACTCGAAATGCGCGGCGAGCGAGCCGTCCTGCGTGAAGATCGACCAGTGGTCGTCGGCCATCCGCACCTGGTGGCGCCCGGCCGTGACCATCGGCTCGATCGCCAGCACCATCCCCTCCTCCAGCCGCGGGCCGCGCCCTGGCGGCCCGTAGTTGGGGATCTGCGGGTCCTCGTGCATCTCGCGCCCGATCCCGTGCCCGACGAGCGAGCGGATGATCGAGAAGCCCTCGGCCTCCACGTGCTGCTGGATCGCGTGCGACACGTCGCCGAGGCGGTTGCCGGCTCTGCACTGCGGCACGGCCGCCAGCAGCGAGCTCTCGGTCGTGTCGAGCAGCTTCTGCGCGACGGGCGAGATGGGCCCGACGGGGAACGTGCGCGCGGCGTCCGCGACCCAGCCGTCGAGCACGACGCCGACGTCGACCGACAGGATGTCGCCGCGCTCGAGTCTGTAGCGCCCTGGGATCCCGTGGACGACCATCGCGTTCGGCGAGGCGCAGATCGAGCCCGGGAAGCCGCGATAGCCCTTGAAGGCCGGCTCGGCGCCCTGTGAGCGGATGAAGCGCTCGGCCGCGTCGTCGAGCTCCTGCGTCGTGACGCCGGGGCGGATCTTGCCCTCGACGAGCTCGAGCGTGCGGACCAGGATGTCTCCCGCCGCGCCCATCTTGTCGATCTGCTCTGGCGTCTTCTTGACGATCACAGCGTCTCTTCGAGGCGCAGCGTCGCGAGCACCGCGCGGATGTGGTCGTGGACCTCCGTCGGGCTGCGCGTGCCGTCGACGCGGCGCAGCAGGCCGCGCTCGTCGTAGTACGAGACGAGCGGCTCCGTCTCCGCGTGGTAGACCTCGAGCCGCTTCTCGACGACCTCCGGCTTGTCGTCGTCGCGCTGCACCAGGCGCGAGCCGTCGACGTCGCAGCGCCCTTCGTGCTTCGGCGGATCGGTTTCGACGTGGTACGGCCGGCCGGTCTTCACGCTCACGCGCCGCCCGGAGATGCGCCGCACCAGGTCCTCGTCGGGAACGTCGATCAGCAGCACCGCCGTGATGCGGCGGCCGAGCTTGTCGAACGCCTCGCCGAGCGCGTCGGCCTGGGCCCGCGTGCGCGGGAAGCCGTCGAGGATGAAGCCGTCGCGCGCGTCGTCGGCGCCGATGCGGTCGACGATCAGGTCGATCACGAGATCGTCGGGCACGAGCTCCCCGGCGTCCATGTAGCGCTTCGCGGCCTGGCCGAGGTCGGTCCCATCCTTGACGGCCGCACGCAGGATGTCGCCGGTGGCGACGTACGGCAGGCGGAAGTCTTCCTGCAGGCGGGCGGCCTGCGTGCCCTTGCCGGCGCCCGGCGGCCCGAAGAGGATGAGGTTCAGCTCGCTCACGAAGGGCGAAACGTACTAGACCGGCCGACGCCCGGGTCGCTTCGGCTGCACGGGCATGACCGCCGGCGCCACGACCGCTGCCGAACCTACTTCAGGAAGCCCTCGTAGTTGCGCATCATGAGCTGCGCCTCGAGCTGCTTCATCGTGTCGAGCGCGACGGCCACGACGATCAGGAGCGACGTGCCGCCGAAGAAGAAGTTCGCGCCCGTCGAGTTGATCAGCAGCGTCGGCAGCGCCGCAACCGCGGCCAGGAACAGCGCCCCCGGGAAGGTCAGCCGCGCGAGGATGCGATCGAGGAACTCGGCCGTCGGGCGTCCCGGACGCACGCCCGGGATGAAGCCGCCGTAGCGTCTGAGGTTGTCCGCCTGCTCCACGGGGTTGAACGTGACCGCCGTGTAGAAGTAGGTGAACAGGATGATCATCACCGTCTCGCCGATCAGGTATGGCGCGTTGCCGGGGTTGAAGAAGTTCGCGACGTCTCTCGCCCACGGCGTGTTGATCAGCTGGCCGACCGTCGGCGGGAACGCCATCAGGCTCGCCGCGAAGATGACCGGGATCACGCCCGCCATGTTCACGCGCAGCGGCAGGTAGGTCTGACCGCCCTGCGTCATGCGCTGACCGATGACGCGCCGCGCGTACTGGACCGGGATGCGCCGCTGCCCCTCCTGCACGAACACGACCGCCGCGATCACGCCGAGTGCGAGGAACGGCATCATCACCTTGAAGACGGGGTCCGGGCTCGTCCACCAGGCCTGGAAGCCGTGCGGCAGGCGCGCGACGATCGAGGCGAAGATCATCAGCGAGATGCCGTTGCCGATCCCGCGCTGGGTGATCAGCTCGCCCATCCACATCACGAGCATGCAGCCCGCCGTCAGCGAGACGGCGATCAGCGTGAGCTTGGGCAGCCCGAAGTTCGTGACGACCGGCGATCCGGCCTGCGCCTGGAAGGAGCGGAAGAGGAAGACGTACGCTATGGACTGCGCGCCGGCGAGCCCGACGGTCAGGTAGCGCGTGTACTGCGTGATCCGCTGCGTGCCGATCTCGCCCTCTCTCTGCAGCTGCTCGAGCGACGGCACGACGACCGTGAGCAGCTGCATGATGATGGAGGCCGTGATGTACGGCATGATCCCGAGCGCGAACAGCGCGATGCGGGACAGGCCTCCGCCCGAGAAGAGGTTGAGGAAGTTGAGGATCCCGCCGTTCGAGAAGTTTCTCTGGATTTCGGCGACTGCCTGCGCGTTCACGCCGGGCGCCGGTATGTGCGCACCGAGCCGGTAGAGGCCCAGCAGGGCAGCGGTGAACGCGAGCTTCTTGCGGATGTCCGCGACTGTGAACGCGCTGAGAATCGTCGCGAGCATGCCCCGAGCCCCCTACTCGAGTATCTGGCAGGTTCCCCCGGCGGCCTCGATGCGCTCGCGCGCAGCCGCACTGAAGGCGTGGGCGTGGACCGTGAGCGGCTTCGTGATCTCGCCCTTGGCGAGCACCTTCACCGGAATGCCCTTGCGCGTCGCGAGGTTCTTCCCGTTGAGCGCCTCGAGCGTCACGTCGGCACCAGCCTCGAAGCGCGCCTCGAGGTCGAGCAGATTGACCGGCTGCGTGTGCGTCCGGAAGGGCTCGAACGGCATCGACTTCTTCATGTGCGGGCCGCGCAGCTTGCGCATCCGCATGTGAATCGGCATCTGGCCGCCCTCGAAGCGGGCGCGGTCCTTCGCGCCGGAGCGCGAGCCGTAGCCCTTCTGGCCGCGGCCGGCCGTCTTGCCGGTACCCGAGCCCTCGCCGCGGCCGATGCGCTTGCGCGGCTTGCGGCTGCCCGGGGCCGGTCTCAGGTTGTGCAGGCCGATGCGCTCCTCGCGCTCCTCGGCCTCAGGCGCCTTTGCAGGACTCATGCGGCCTCCTCGACCCTCACGAGATGACGGACCGCATGGACCATGCCGCGCAGCTGCGGCGTGTCCTGCTGCTCGACCGTGTGGCCGATCTTGCGCAGCCCGATCGAGCGCAGCGTGTCGAGCTGGCGCTGGTTGGAGCCGTTGCGCGACTTGACCTGGGTGATGCGAAGCGTCGTGCTCACGACAGGTCCTCGGTGGCGCCAACCGCGACCGGCTCGGCCGCCGCGCCTTCGACCGGCTCCTCGCCGTCGGTGGCGGTCAGCTCCGCCGTCGGCGCGTTGCGGTTCGGGTCCAATCCCAGCACCGCGTCGATCGAGATGCCGCGCAGGTCGGCGACCTCCTCGGGACGGCGCAGGCCCTGGAGGCCCGCCATCGTCGCCTTGACGAGATTGATCGGGTTCTGCGTCCCGAGGCTCTTGGAGAGGATGTCGTGGATTCCCGCGAGCTCGAGCACCGCGCGCACGCCGCCGCCCGCGATGACGCCGGTACCGGGCGAGGCCGGCTTCAGCAGCACGCGGCCGGAGCCGAAGATGCCGAGCGTCTGATGCGTGATCGTCGAGCCGTGCTTCGGCACGCGGATGAGGTTCTTCTTCGCGCGCTCCACGCCCTTCTGGATCGCGACGGGCACCTCGTTCGCCTTGCCGTAGCCGACGCCGACGATGTCGCGCTCGTCGCCGACCACTACGAGGGCGGTGAACGAGAAGCGCCGGCCGCCCTTGACGACCTTCGCGACGCGGTTGATCTCAACGACCCGCTCTTGGAGGTCGAGGCCGGCGGCGGATACGGAACGGTCGAGTGCGAGTGCCATGAAGTCCTGAGGGTAGCGGTTCGGGGCGGGTCGGTCGGTGGTTAGAACGTCAGGCCGCCGGCGCGGGCGCCCTCTGCGAGGGCCTGCACGCGGCCGTGGTACTGGTAGCCGCCGCGGTCGAAGACGGCCTCCTCGATGCCCGCCGCCTTCGCGCGCTCGGCGAGCAGCTCGCCGACGCGCTTTGGCTGGTCGGCGCGCGGCATGCCGCGCAGCTCGGCCTCGGTCCAGTTGACCGCCGCGAGCGTGCGCCCGGCGTCGTCGTCGATGAGCTGCGCGCTGATCCCACGGTTCGAGCGGAATACCGAGATGCGGGGCCGCTCGGCCGTGCCGTGGATCTTCGCGCGGACGCGACGGCGGCGCCTGAGCCGCCGCGCAGGGGCAGTGAGAACGGTCATGCGCGCTTTCCGACCTTCCGGGCGACGTACTCGCCCTCATAGCGAATGCCCTTGCCCTTGTAGGGCTCCGGCTTGCGTTGCTTGCGGATGTTGGCGGCGGTTTCGCCGACGAGCTGCTTGGAGATGCCGCGCACGACGATGCGCGTCGGCTGCGGCACCTCGAACTCGATCCCGTCGGGGGCCGGGATCGGCACCGGGTGGGAGTAGCCGAGTGCCAGCTCGAGATCCTTGCCCTTGAGCTGGGCGCGGTACCCGACGCCCTGGATCTCCAGGCGCTTCTCGAATCCGGCGGTGACGCCCTCGACCATGTTCGCCACGAGCGAGCGCGTGAGGCCGTGCAGCGCACGGTGCTCCCCGCGGTCGGTCGGGCGCGTGACGACGAGCTCCTCGCCCTCCTGCGCGACCGTGATGTCGCGATGGATGCGCTCGCGGAGCTCGCCCTTCGGGCCGTTGACGGTCACGAGCTCGGGCTCGATCGCGACGCTGACGCCGGCGGGGACGGGAATGGGCTTGCGACCGATGCGACTCATGCCTCGCTCACCACACCTTCGCCACGACCTCGCCGCCGACGCCCGCTCTGCGCGCGTCGTGGCCGGTCATGACGCCCTGGGACGTCGAGATGATCGCCGTGCCGAGCCCGCCCTGGATCTTCGGGATGTGGGCGTGGTCGACGTAGGTCCGCTGGCCGGGACGGGACACCCGCTGGATGCCCTGGATGACCGGCTTGCGGTTGCCGGAGTACTTGAGTCTGACCTTGATCTGCTCGCCGGGGTGGTCCGCGTTCGGCGCGTCGACCTCCCAGCCCTCGATGTAGCCCTGCTCCTCGAGGATGCGGGCCAGCTCCTTCTTGAGCTTCGAGGAGGGGATCGTCACGACGTCGTGCGACGCGTGGGCACCGTTGCGCACGCGCGTGAGGAAGTCGGCGATGGGGTCCGTCATCGACATGCGATCACCAAGAGGACTTTGTCATGCCGGGGATGTAGCCGTTGTGTGCCAGCTCGCGCAGGCAGATGCGGCACAGCCCGAACTTGCGGAAGACCGAGCGCGGCCGGCCGCAGCGGCGGCAGCGCGTGTACCCGCGGGTTCTGTACTTGGGGGTCCGCTGCTGGCGGACGCGCAATGAGGTCTTGGCCATAGCGGTTCCTTAGCTTCCGTTGGTCGCCGCGACAGGCGCACGGCGGTCTCTTGCAAACGGCATCCCGAATGCCTCGAGCAGCGCGTAGGACTCCTCGTCCGTCGCAGCGCTCGTGGTGATCGCGATGTCGAGACCGCGCACCTGGTCGACCTTGTCGTAGTCGATCTCCGGGAAGATGATCTGCTCCTTGACGCCCATCGAGTAGTTCCCGCGGCCGTCGAACGAGCGCGGGTTGAGCCCGCGGAAGTCGCGGATCCGCGGAATCGCGACCGACAGGAGACGATCGAGGAACTCGTAGGCGCGCTCGCCGCGCAGCGTGACGCTGACGCCGACGGCCATCCCTTCGCGCAGCTTGAAGGCGGCGATCGACTTGCGCGATCTGCGGACGCTCGGCTGCTGCCCGGCGATGCGAGCGAGCTGCGTCGTCGCCTCCTGGAGCAGTCTCGAGTCCGTCTTCGCGTCGCCGACGCCCATGTTGACGGTGATCTTCTCGATCCTCGGCGCCTGCATCGGCGTCGAGTAGCCGAAGCGCTCGATCAGCGCCGGGCGGATCTCGGTGTTGTATCGGGTCTTGAGTCGTGCGGGCATGTGTGGGCTCAGTCGATGCGGGTGCCGGAGCGGCGGGCGATGCGGAAGCGTCTACCCTCGCGGACCTCGATGCCGACGCGCGTCGGCTTGCCGTCCTTCGGGTCGAGCAGCATCACGTTGGAGACGTGGATCGGCCCCTCGCGCTCGATCACGCCGGCGACCGCGTCGGGCCGGCCGGGGGTCGGGCGCTGGTGGCGCTTGACGATGTTGAGGCCTTCGACGAAGACCTTGTCCTTCTCGGGGTCGACCCGCAGGACACGACCGCTCTTGCCGCGGTCCTTGCCGGAGATGACGATCACCTCGTCGTCTCTGCGGATGCGCGCGGGCATCAGAGGACCTCCGGTGCGAGCGAGACGATCTTCATGAAGTTCCGCTCGCGCAGCTCGCGCGCGACGGGGCCGAAGATGCGGGTCCCGCGCGGGTTGTTCTGCGCGTCGATGATCACGGCCGCGTTCTCGTCGAAGCCGATGTAGGTGCCGTCCTCGCGCCCGTAGGACTTCTTCGTGCGCACGACGACGGCCGTCACGACCTCGCCCTTCTTCACCGATCCCTGCGGGCTCGCCTGCTTGACCGTCGCGACGATCACGTCGCCGACGCCGGCGTAGCGCCGGCGCGAGCCGCCGCGCACGCGGATGCAGAGGATCTCGCGGGCGCCGGTGTTGTCGGCGACCTTGAGGCGGGTCTCGTTCTGGATCATCGGGCGCGCTCCACGACCTCGACAAGGCGCCAGCGCTTGAGGCGCGACAGCGGCCGGCACTCGCGTACGACGACGGTGTCGCCCGCGCGGGCGTCGTTGCTCTCGTCGTGCGCGTGCAGCGTCGTCGAGCTGCGGACGATCTTGTGGTAGCGCCGGTGCTGGCGGGCGGTGTCGATGCGGACGGTGATCGTCTTGTCGGCCTTGTCCGACACGACGACGCCCTGGCGCACCTTCTGACGGCCTTCCCCGTGCTCGCGCGGCGGCGTCGGCTCGCCGGGCGCCGCGGCACGCACAGCGGCGGCCTTCGCGCGCAGCTTCGCACGCGCCGTGCGACGTGCAGAGGCGCGCGCCTTGCGGGCGGCGTCGCGCTCGGCCTGGCGCTCCTCGGGCGTGCGCGTCGGGCGCGAGCCGGCCTCGCGGGCCACGCGCTCGGCGCGTGCCTGGCGACGCTGCTCCTTCGGGCTCGCGCCGGCGGCGACCGGCGCGGGCGCGTCGCCCGTGCTCGCCTCGGCAGCGGCGACCTCCGGAGCCTGGGCGGCCTCGGGCGCCTCGGCCTCGGCCGCGGCGGTCGTCTCCTCGACGTTCTCGTTCTGCTCTTCGTCGGCCATCGGTTACCGGCTCAGTTCCTTGTTGAGATCGACTCCCCGCTCGCGCAGGACGGTCAGCGCGCGTGCAACGTCGCGCTTCGCGTCGCGCAGGCGCGAGGTGTTCTCCAGCTCGCCGGTGGCGTGCTGGAAGCGCAGCCCGAACAGCTCGCGCCGTGCGGTCCGCAGGTGCTCCGCGAGGACGGCGTCGTCCATGTCTCGAAGCTCCGTCGCCTTCGTACCGGCCATCACCCGTCCTCCCGCATCACGAATCTCGTCTTCACCGGGAGCTTGTGCCCGGCAAGGCGCATCGCCTCGCGGGCGAGCGGCTCTGGCACACCGGCCAGCTCGAACATCACGCGGCCGGGCTTCACGACGGCGACCCACCCTTCGGGCGAGCCCTTGCCGGAGCCCATGCGCGTCTCGGCCGGCTTCTTCGTGTACGGCTTGTCCGGATAGACGTTGATCCAGACCTTGCCGCCACGCTTGATCTTGCGCGTCATCGCGATACGCGCGGCCTCGATCTGCCGGTTCGTCAGCCAGCCCTCCTCGACCGTCTTGAGGCCGTACTCGCCGAACTGGACCTTGACCTGGCCGCGCGAGAGCCCACGACGCCGGCCGCGGTGCTGCTTGCGGAACTTCACACGCTTCGGAGAGAGCATCAGCGCGTCACCTCGGGAGCGCGGTTGCCACCACGTCCAGGTCCACGACCGCCACCGGGGCCGCCGGGACCGCGCCCGCCGCCCGGACCACCGGGTCCACGGCCGGGGCCGCCGGGTCCACGACCGCCGCCCGGACCGCCCGGACCGCGCCCGCCACCGGGGCCACCCGGACCACGACCGCCGCCCGGACCACCCGGACCGCGCCCGCCACGGCCCCCCGGACCGCCGGGACCGCCAGGGCCACGACCACCGGGACCGCCGCCACGACCACCGCGACCGCCCGGACCACCGGGACCGCCAGGGCCACGACCACCGGGACCGCCGCCACGCCCGCCACGGCCACGGCCGTCGCCGCCGCGCTCGCCGCGCCGGCCACGATCGGGCGCCTGCGGCGCCTCGTCCATCTGCGTGAGGTCGGTGCCGGTGTAGCCCTCGGGCATGATCTCGCCCTTGTTGATCCAGCACTTGACGCCGATGCGGCCGAACGTCGTTCTCGCCTCGTGGAAGCCGTAGTCGATGTCCGCGCGCAGGGTGTGCAGCGGGACGCGACCGTCGGAGTAGCCCTCGGTGCGCGCCATCTCGGCGCCGCCGAGGCGACCGGAGACCTGCACCTTCACGCCCTTCGCGCCGGAGCGCATGGCGCTCGTCAGCGCGCGCTTCATCGCGCGGCGGAAGGCGACGCGGTTCTGCAGCTGCTCGGCGATCGACTGCGCGACGAGGCGAGCGTCGAGCTCGGGACGCTTGATCTCGAGGATGTTGACCTTGACCTGCTTGTTCGTGATCTTGTGCAGGTCACGGCGCAGCGCGTCGACCTCGGAGCCGGACTTGCCGATCACGATCCCCGGACGGGCCGTGTTGATGTTGACCTCGACCTCATTCGCGTTCTTGCGAATCGTGATGTCCGAGAGCCCGGCGTGCGAGAGCCGCCCGACGATGTGTCTGCGGATCTCGATGTCCTCGAACAGGTAGTCGGAGAAGTTCTTCTCGTTGAACCAGTTCGACTTCCAGTCGTGGATGTAGCCCACGCGGAGCGACTCGGGATGAACCTTTTGTCCCATGCTGTCGTTACTCCTTCGGCGCGAGCAGGATCGTGAGGTGGCTGGTGCGCTTGCGGATCGGCGTCGCGCGGCCCATGGCGCGCGGGCGGAAGCGCTTGAGCGTCGGCCCTTCGTCGGCGTGCGCCGCCTTGATCAGCAGATCTTCGCCGTCGAGCTCGTGGTTGTGCTCGGCGTTGGCGACCGCTGACTCGAGCACCTTGCTCCAGTCACGAGCCACCGCGCGAGGCGTGAAGGCGAGGATCGCGCGCGCCTCCTCGACCGACTTGCCGCGGATGTGGTCGCAGACGAGCCGGGCCTTGCGAGCGGACGAGCGGACGTACTTGGCCTGGGCGCGCACGACCAGCGACGGCGCCGCGTCACCGCGCTTGCGCGGTTTGGCCTTCGCGGACTCCTCGGCGGCTCTCGCTCTCGCGGCTCTTCTGGCTCTCGCTCTCGGCGCAGGCGTCTCGCCGTCGCCCGCGAGAGCCTCGGCGTCGGCTCTTCTCGCCGCTCTTCTGCGTCTCGGTCTCGGCGCTGGGGCCTCCGCCTCCACGGCCGGCGTCTCCGCAGCCTCCGGGGCGGGCGTCTCCGCAGCCGCGGCCTCGGGGGCCTCCGGCTCGGCGTTCTCGTTGATGTCCTTCTCGTCTGCCATGGCGTCTCGTGTCAGCGGCGCTTGCCGGTCTGGGTGTGCCCGCGGTACAGGCGCGTCGGGGCGAACTCGCCGAGCTTGTGCCCGACCATCGACTCGCTGATGAAGACCGGGACGTGCTTGCGTCCGTCGTGCACGGCGATCGTGTGCCCGACCATGTCGGGGAAGATCGTCGACGTGCGCGACCAGGTCTTGATCATCTGCTTCGTGTTGGCCGCGTTCATTCTCTGGATCCGCGCCATCAGGCGCTCCTCGACGAACGGGCCCTTCTTGCTCGAGCGGCTCATCTAGTGGTTCTCCTTGAAACAGTACGCCTGATTCGGCGAGTTCCGGGGGCCGCCAGGCAAGGACGCAGGGAGGGTGCAATGGCAGCGCCATTGCCCCGACTGAGGACGCCGCATGGCGGTCATCCGGGACCGCCGAATCAGGCGGAATGTTTCGAGGAGGGCCACAGTCATTCCTCAACGCTTCTTGCCGCGACGGCGGCCACGGACGATGTAGCGGTCGGATGCCTTGCCCTTCTTGCGCGTGCGATACCCAAGGGTCGGCACGCCCCACGGCGTCACCGGATGGCGCCCCGGGGTGGTCGAGCCCTCGCCGCCACCGTGCGGGTGGTCGACCGGGTTCATCGCCGTGCCGCGCGTCTGCGGGCGCACGCCGAGGTGGCGCTTGCGTCCCGCCTTGCCGATCTTGACGTTCTGGTGATCGGCGTTGCCGATCGTCCCGATCGTCGCGCGGCACTCGGCGCGCACCATGCGCATCTCGCCGGAGGGCAGGCGCAGCGTGACCATCCCGCCGTCCTTCGCGAGCAGCTGGATGCCGGTGCCCGCGGAGCGACCCATCTGGCCGCCGCGGCCGGGCGTGAGCTCGACGTTGTGGACGACCGTACCCGCCGGGATGTTCTCGAGCGGGAGGCAGTTGCCGACGCGGATCTCCGCCGTCGGGCCGCTCGCGACCATCGCGCCGACCGTCAGTCTCGACGGCGCGAGGATGTAGCGCTTCTCGCCGTCGACGTAGTGCAGCAGCGCGATGTAGGCGGAGCGGTTCGGGTCGTACTCGATGTGCGCGACCTTCGCCGGCACGCCGTCCTTGCGGCGCTTGAAGTCGATGCGGCGGTAGAGCCGCTTCGCGCCGCCGCCGCGGTGACGGGCGGTCTTGCGACCGCGCGCGTTGCGGCCACCGGACTTCGTCAGCCCCTCGGTGAGCGACTTCTCCGGCTCGCTGCGCGTGAGCTCGGCGAAGTCGGGATACGTGACGAAGCGCCGGCCCGGGCTCGTCGGCTTCGGCTTGCGGATCGGCATTACTCGCTGCCCTCCAGACCTTGGAAGATCGGGATCGTGTCGCCCTGCTGGAGCTGCACGATCGCCTTCTTCCACGTGCGCGTGCGGCCGGCGTAGATGCCGCGGCGCTTCGGCTTGCTCTTGACCGACACGGTGCGCACGTCGCGCACCTTCACGTCGAACAGCTGCTCGACCGCCTGCCGGATCTGCGTCTTGTGCGCGTTGGAGTGGACGCGGAAGGTGTACTTGCCGATCTCCGCCTGCACGAAGGACTTCTCGGAGACGACCGGGCGGATGATGACCTGGCTCGCGTCCATCAGGCCACCTCCTCCAGCGTCACGCCGTTCGCCCGCGCAGTCAGCTGCACGAGCGCGGCCTCGGAGATCAGCAATGACGCGGCGCCGATCACGTCCGCGACGCCCGCGTCCTCGACCGGCATCGCGACGACGCGCTCGAGGTTGCGGAACGACAGTCCCGCGCCGGCCTCGTCGGCGTCGAGCAGGACGAGCGTCGCAAGCGGCTGGCCCCAGTCGCGCAGCAGCGTCACGGCCTGCTTCGTCGAGGGCTCGTCGCCGAAGCTCGTCGCGTCGAAGACGGCGACCGAGCCGCGGTCGGCGTGGACCGACAGCGCGCTGCGCAGCGCGGCGCGACGCGCCTTGCGGTTGACCTTGAAGGTGTAGTGGCGCGGGCTCGGCCCGAAGACCGTGCCGCCGCCCTTCCACAGCGGGGAGCGCGAGGAACCGGCGCGGGCGCGGCCCGTGCCCTTCTGACGCCACGGCTTGGCGCCGCCGCCGCTCACGTTGCCGCGCGTCTTCGTCGCCGCCGTGCCCTGACGCAGCGCGTTGAGCTCGGCGCGGACCGTCTCGTGGACGAGCGGGCCGTTGAACTTCGTCGTGAACACGGCGTCGTCGAGCGTGACCTCGCCGCCGCCGAGCTTCGGAGCGCTAGGCATCGGTGCGCACCTCCACGGTGCCGCCGCGCGGGCCGGGAACGGCTCCGCGGACGAGCAGCAGGTTGTCCTTCGCGATGACCTCGACGACCTCGAGGCCCTTCTGCGTGATGCGCTTGCCGCCCATGCGGCCCGGGCCGCGGATGCCCTTCATCACGCGAGCCGGCCAGGCGGAGGCGCCGATCGAGCCCGGGGCTCGCACGTTGTGCGAGCCGTGGGACTTCGGGCCGGCGTTGAATCTGTGGCGCTTGATCGTGCCCTGGAAGCCCTTGCCCTTCGAGGTCCCGGAGATCTTGACCTTGTGGCCGGCCTCGAAGGCGTCGACCGTGACGGTGTCGCCGATCTGCAGCTCGCCCGCCTCGTCGCGGAACTCGACCAGGTGCCGGTGCGCGGACGCATCGGCCTTCTTGAGGTGACCGAGCTCGGCGCGCGTGAGCTGCTTCTCGCGGCATGCGCCGAACGCGAGCTGCACCGCCACGTAGCCGTCGCGGTCCTGGGTGCGGATGCCGGTGACCGGACAGGGCCCGGCCTCGAGCACGGTGACGCGCTCGACGCGGCCGTCGTCGAGGAAGCGTTGGGTCATCCCGAGCTTCTTGGCAAGGATCGCTGCCATGACTAGGACGCCAGCCGAATCTCGATGTCGACGCCCGCGGGCAGGTGATCGAGCCGCTGGAGCGAGTCGACCGTCTTCGGCGTCGGCTGGTGGATGTCGATCAGCCGCTTGTGCGTGCGGATCTCGAAGTGCTCCCGCGAGTCCTTGTCCTTGAAGGGCGAGCGGATCACGCAGTAGACGTTCTTCTCGGTCGGAAGCGGCACCGGCCCGGACACCGTCGCGCCGGTGCGGGTCGCCGTCTCGACGATCTCCTTCGCCGCCGTCTCGATCGCGGAGTGATCGTAGGACTTGAGGCGAATGCGGATCTTGTTCTGGGCCAGGGTTGCCACGGGAGCCTTTGGGTTCTTTCCGTCCGGTGTCTGGTGTGTCGTTTTGACTGGTTCTCTGCGTGCGTGAGGCGAGTCCCCGGGTGTGCTGCGGGACCCGCCCCTGTGATCGTATGGCTTAACTTCACGGTGGCGGCGGGCCGCGCCCGCCGCCGCTCACTGCGTGCGTCTACTCGATGACCTCGGTCACCACGCCGGAGCCGACCGTGCGGCCACCCTCGCGGATCGCGAAGCGCAGGCCCTGGTCCATGGCGATCGGCTGGATCAGCTCGATCTCCATCTGGACGTTGTCGCCCGGCATGACCATCTCCGTCCCCTCCGGGAGGTTCGCCACGCCCGTCACGTCCGTCGTGCGGAAGTAGAACTGCGGGCGGTAGCCGGTGAAGAACGGCGTGTGACGGCCGCCCTCCTCCTTCTTGAGGACGTAGACCTCGGCCTTGTACTTCGTGTGCGGCGTGATCGAGCCCGGCTTGCAGAGGACCTGCCCGCGCTCGATCTCCTCGCGCTTGGTACCGCGCAGGAGGCAGCCGACGTTGTCGCCCGCGCGACCCTCGTCGAGGATCTTGCGGAACATCTCGACGCCGGTCACGACGGTGTTCGTCGTGTCCTTGATGCCGACGATCTCGACCGTGTCACCCGTTCTGACGATGCCCTGCTCGATGCGGCCGGTCGCGACGGTGCCGCGGCCGGTGATCGAGAAGACGTCCTCGACCGGCATCAGGAACGGCTTGTCGAGCTCGCGGACGGGCTCGGGGATGTAGGAGTCGAGCGCAGCTGCGAGCTCGATGATCTTGTCCTTGTAGGCCTCGTCGCCCTCGAGCGCCTTCAGCGCCGAGCCCGTGATGAACGGGATGTCGTCGCCCGGGAAGTCGTACTCGGAGAGCAGCTCGCGGACCTCGACCTCGACGAGCTCGAGCAGCTCCTCGTCGTCGACCATGTCGGCCTTGTTGAGGAACACGACGATGTAGGGCACGCCGACCTGGCGGGCGAGCAGGATGTGCTCGCGCGTCTGCGGCATCGGGCCGTCGGCGGCCGACACGACCAGGATCGCGCCGTCCATCTGCGCGGCACCCGTGATCATGTTCTTGACGTAGTCGGCGTGACCCGGACAGTCGACGTGGGCGTAGTGCCGGTTTTCCGTCTGGTACTCGACGTGCGAGGTGGCGATGGTGATCCCGCGCTCCTTCTCCTCGGGCGCGTTGTCGATCTCCTCGAAGCTCCGGGCCTCGCCGCCCATCTTCTCCGCCAGCACGGTGGTGATGGCAGCAGTCAGCGTCGTCTTGCCATGGTCGATGTGACCGATGGTGCCGACGTTGACGTGCGGCTTGTCGCGCTCGAACTTCTCCTTCGCCACTTTGGGTTCGCTCCTTGTGAAAGTCGGGGTGGTCCGCCTCGCCGGGCGAACCTCGGAAATCTATCTCAACCGCCGCGCTCGCGCCGATTCAACGACGTAGTGGGGCGGTTCGCGCCCCGTTCGGGGGCGAAAAAACGTCGCTCAGGCGGCCTGCTCGCCTCCCGAGCGACTCTCGACGACCTTCTCGGCGATGTTCGGCGGCACCTCTTCGTAGCTCTCGAACACCATCGTGTAGGTCGCGCGACCTTGCGTGTTGGAGCGCAGGTCCGTCGCGTAGCCGAACATCTCCGACAGCGGGACGCTGCCCGTCACGACCTGGGCGTTGCCGCGCGGCTGCATGCCGTGCACGCGGCCGCGGCGGCGGTTGAGGTCGCCGATCACGTCGCCCATGAACTCCTCGGGCACCACGACCTCGACGGCGAAGACGGGCTCAAGCAGGACGGGCTTCGCGCGGCGCGCGGCCTCCTTGAAGGCGAGCGAGCCGGCGACCTTGAAGGCGATTTCGGAGGAGTCCGTGTCGTGGTACTTGCCGTCGACCAGCGTCACGCGGATGTCGACCATCGGGTAGCCGGCCTTGACGCCGGTGTCGAGCGCCTCCTCGATGCCCTTCTCGACGGCGGGGATGAACTCCGAGGGGATCGATCCGCCCTTGATTCTGTTGATGAAGTCGAAGCCCTCGCCGGGTGCCGGCTCCATGTCGATGTAGACGATGCCGTACTGGCCCGAGCCGCCGGTCTGGCGCACGAAGCGGCCCTCGACTCTCTGCGCGGTGCCGCGCACGGTCTCGCGGTAGGAGACCTGCGGCCGGCCGACGTTGGCCTCGACCTTGAACTCGCGCAGCATGCGGTCGACCAGCACCTCGAGGTGCAGCTCGCCCATGCCGGAGATCTCGGTCTGCCCGGTCTCTTCGTTCGTGCGGACCTGGAACGTCGGGTCCTCCTCGGCGAGACGGCTGAGGGCGACGCCCATCTTCTCCTGGTCGACCTTCGTCTTCGGCTCGATCGCGACCTTGATGACCGGCTCGGGGAACTCGATCATCTCGAGCTTGATCGGTCTGTCGGGGGCGCACAGCGTGTCACCCGTGGTGACCTGCTTGATGCCGACCGCAGCGGCGATGTCACCGGCGGAGACGTCCTCGAGGTCGACGCGTTCGTTCGCGTGCATCTCGAGGATGCGCCCGACGCGCTCGGTCTTCCCGCTGGAGACGTTGAGGACGCGCGAGCCGGCCTCGAGCTTGCCGGAGTAGACGCGAAAGTAGGTGAGCTTGCCGACGTAGGGGTCGGCGGCGATCTTGAAGGCGAGCGCGGAGAACGGCGCATCGTCGGAGGCATCGCGCGTGGCGGCCTGGCCGTCCTCCTGCCCGCGGACGGGCTCGATGCCCTCGACCGGCGGGACGTCGAGCGGCGAGGGCAGGTAGTCGATGATCGCGTCGAGCAGCGGCTGCACGCCCTTGTTCTTGAAGGAGGAGCCGCACAGGACCGGCGTCAGCTTGAGCTCGAGCGCGGCCTTGCGGATCGCCGCCTTGACGCGCTCGGCCGGGATCTCCTGCTCCTCGAGGATCATCTCGACGAGCCCGTCGTCGTAGTGCGACACCTCCTCGAGCAGGTGCTCGCGGGCGGCGGCGACCTCGTCGGCCAGCTCGGCCGGGATCTCGACCGTCTCCTGCTCCTTGCCGAGGTCGTCCTTGTAGACGATCGCCTTGTTCTCGACGAGGTCGATGATGCCGCGGAAGTCCCCCTCGGCGCCGATCGGCAGCTGGATCGGCACGGGATGCGCGCCGAGGCGATCGATCATCGTCTGGACGCCGCGCGCGAAGTCGGCGCCGATGCGGTCCATCTTGTTGATGTAGGCGATGCGCGGGACGTGGTACTTGTCCGCCTGGCGCCACACGTTCTCCGACTGCGGCTCGACGCCTGCGACGGAGTCGAAGAGGGCGACGGAGCCGTCGAGCACACGCAGCGAGCGCTCGACCTCGACGGTGAAGTCGACGTGGCCGGGCGTGTCGATGATGTTGATGCGATGCCCGTCCCACTCGCAGGCGGTCGCGGCCGACGTGATCGTGATGCCGCGCTCCTGCTCCTGCTCCATCCAGTCCATCGTCGCCGCGCCCTCGTGCACCTCGCCGAGCTTGTGCGTGCGCCCGGTGTAGAAGAGGATGCGCTCGGTCGTCGTCGTCTTGCCGGCGTCGATGTGAGCCATGATCCCGATGTTGCGGGTTCTGTCGAGAGCGTACTTGCGGGGCATGTGGGTGAGGTCTCTTCTCTGCGATCGGTCGTGGCGCGGCGGGCACAAAAATGGGCCCAGTGGGCCCGGTCGTGACGTGGAATGTCGTCCCGGGGCTCGCGTGCTATTGCGTGAAAGTCTCCATGGCTCGTGACCTCCCTGTGACGAGACGCGCACACGTTGCGCGTCTCGTCGGAGGCGGCGAGGGAATATAGCAGTTCTTCCGCGATTCGCCCGGCGCGCCAGATCCGCGAATCGCCTGCCACACCAGCGGTCCGCTGGGAGCCGTACCGGCCGCGTCAACGGTGGTGCGTGGGCGTGCGGCGACCGAGCATGACAAGAACGCAGGGCATGCTCGTAGCAGCGCGCTACGGGCATGCCCGAGGACGCCGTCAGGCGAAGCGTCGACGTGCGTCCACGCGCCGCCGGTGGCGCAAGCCGGGGCGGCTACCAGCGGTAGTGGGCGAAGGCCTTGTTGGCCTGCGCCATGCGATAGATGTCGTCCTTGCGCTTGTACGCGGCGCCCTGCTGGGACTGCGCGTCCATCAACTCGTTCGCGAGCCGCTGCGCCATCGTCTTCTCGCGGCGCTGGCGGGCGAACTGGACCAGCCAGCGAACGGCGAGCGTGCGCGAACGGCGAGCCGGCACCTCGACCGGCACCTGGTAGGTCGCACCGCCGACGCGGCGGGAGCGGACCTCGAGCGACGGCGTCAGCGCCTTGATCGACGCCTCGAGCTGCTCGACCGGATCTCTGCCGGTGCGCTCGGCCATGATCGCGAGCGCGTCGTAGACGATCCGCTCTGCGGTCGACTTCTTGCCGTCGAGCATCACGCGGTTGACGACCTGCTGGACGAGGCGCGAGCGGTGGATGGCGTCCGGCTCGATCGTCCGGACGGAGGCTGCTGCACGACGCGGCATTACTTGGCCTTCACGCCGTACTGGGAACGGGCCTTCTTGCGGTCGCTGACGCCGGCGGCGTCGAGCGTCCCGCGCACGACCTTGTAGCGCACGCCCGGCAGGTCCTTGACGCGGCCGCCACGGACGAGCACGACCGAGTGCTCCTGCAGGTTGTGACCCTCGCCCGGGATGTAGACGGTGACCTCCATGCCGTGCGTGAGGCGAACACGGGCGACCTTGCGGAGCGCGGAGTTCGGCTTCTTCGGCGTGGTGGTGTAGACGCGCGTGCAGACGCCGCGGCGCTGCGGGGCGGCGACCTTCTTCTTGCGCCCCTTGCCGGACTTGAGGCCCGGAGTCGCGAGCTTCTTCTTCGGCGTCTTGCGTCCCTTGCGGACGAGCTGGCTGGTCGTAGGCATGTGGCGCGAGATCCTAGCAGCGGTCGCCACCAGGCGGCGCGCGCATCGCGACGCCGCGACCGAAGGCCCGTCCGGGACGGAGATTCAGTGGACGAGCTCGCGACCGCGCAGCGCGAGCCAGAACTCGATTCGGTCGCGGGCGCTCCCGAGGCTGCGCCCGGTCAGCTCCTCGACGCGGCGCATGCGGTAGCGGAGCGTGTGGCGGTGGCAGTAGAGGCGTTTCGCCGCGCGCTCCCACTGGCCGTTCTCCTCGATGAACGCCTCGAGCGAGCGCATCAGCTCGCCGCCGTACGCACCCTCGCTCTGCTCGATCGGGGCGAGGATCGAGTCGCAGAAGAGCCGCAGCGCGTCGTCGTCCTGGAGCGCGAGCAACAGCTGGAACGAGCCGAGGTCGCGATATGTCGCCACCCTCGCGCCGCCGGGCGCCCCATCCGCCGCTCCCGACGCGGCGCCGTTGCCGCCCATGGCGCCATCCATCCCGGCGAGCGCGCGCGCCTCCAGCGCGCAGCGGGCCTCGTGGAAGGTACGACGCGCCTGCGCACCGCCGACGGCACGGCCCGCGCCGAGGCGCACCGGAGCGTCGAGCGCGCGCGCCGCGCGCGCGCCCACCCGCTCTGCGAGCGCGAACAGCTCGTCCTCGTCGAGTCCGGGGACGAGCGCGCACGCGAGCCCCTCCGAGCGCGCGACGAGCGCCTGCGTCGCCTCGCCGCGAAGTGCGGTGGCGAGCGCCGCTTCCGCCTCGCCGAGCGCTGCGCTGCCGGGCCGCGGGGCGGTGAGCACGATCGCGCCCACGCGCTCCGCGAGCCCGAACGGCTCGAGGCGGCGGACGAGCTCCGGCCCGGCGAGGTCGCCGCTCACGATCGCATTCAGGACGTCGCCCGCGAGCCGCCGCTCGGTGTCCTCCGCGATTCGGCGGCGCAGCAGCTCGAGCGCGACGATCGTCACCGCCTGGTGGAGCGTGAGGCGGTCGAGCTCGGAGAAGCCGCCCTCGTCCTTCACCGCCACGAGCCACGCCTGCAGCGGGGCGCCGCCCTCCGTCTCGCCGAGCTCACGCGTGCCGCTCGCGCGCACCGGCAACACGAGCGCGCGGCCGGCGAGGGCGGCCGCGCTCGGAGCGAAGCTCTGCCGCTCCCCGGCGCGCGCACGCTCGCCGAGCTCGACGCCGAGCTCGCCGAGCGCCGCCTCGTCGAGCTCCTGGCGGAAGGCGCGCCGGACGAGCAGCGCACCGCGCGCGTCGTAGGCGAGCACGCTGCCGCCGATCAGCGTGGCGAGCGCCGCGACGACGCCGTCGAGCCCGCGCTCGGCGAGGACGATCCGCTCGAGCCGCTCGTGCGCGGCGATCGCACGCCGCAGGACGGCGTACTGCTCGTTGACGAGCCGGCTGAAGGCCGCCTCCGTGACGGCGATGAACGGCACCTCGTAGGGCACCTCGACGAGCGGCAGGTCGTGCTCGCTCGCCGCTGCGGCGATCGGTTCCGGGACGGTCGCGTGCGAGAAGCCGGTGCCGAAGCCGAGACCGGCGAGGTGGTGCTCGGCGAGGCGGTCGACGAAGGCGCGCTGCCGCTTCGGCGTGTCGAGCTGAAGCCCGGTCGTGAGCAGCAGCTCGCCGCCGGACATCCACGGCGTCGGATCCTCCAGCTCGGAGATGTGGACCCAGCGCACGGGCACCTCGAGGCTCGCCTCTCCCGCAAGCAGGCGCAGGTCGAGGCTGCGCAGCAGCTCGCCGATCGTCAGCATGCGCGCGTCTCGCGACTCATGTTCCGCGCCCGCTTCCGGTGCCGACGTGCATGCGGCGCGAGGCCTCCACGAGCACGGGCCGCAGCACCGCCTCGATCTCCTCGAACTGCTCGGGGCCGGCGATCAGCGGGGGCGAGAGCTGGATCACCGTGTCGCCGCGATCGTCGGCGCGGCAGATGAGGCCGCGGCGGAAGAGCTCGGCGGAGAGGAAGCCGCGCAGCAGCGTCTCGGCCTCGTCGTCGTCGAACGTCGTCTTCGTGTCGCGGTCCTTCACGAGCTCGATCGCGTGGAAGTAGCCCGCGCCGCGCACGTCGCCGACGATCGGGATGTCGCGCAGCGACTCGAGCATGGCGCGGAACGGCGCCTCGTTCGCGCGCACATGCTCGAGGATCTCCTCCCGCTCGTAGGCGTCGATCGCGGCCAGCGCGACCGTCGTGCAGATCGGGTGACCGGCGAACGTGAAGCCGTGCATGAAGGTGTCCTCGCCCTCCATGAACGGCGCCGCGATCCGGTCGGAGACGATCATCGCGCCGAGCGGCGCGATGGCACCGGTGATGCCCTTCGCCGTCGTGATGACGTCGGGCTGGTAGTCGTAGCGCTGGGCGCCGAACCACGTGCCGAGGCGCCCCCAGGAGCAGATCACCTCGTCGGAGATCATCAGCACGTCGAACTCGTCGCAGATCTCGCGGATGCGCTGGAAGTAGCCCGCGGGCGGCGTGAAGCAGCCGCCGGCGTTCTGAACCGGCTCCATGATCACGGCGCCGACCGTCTCGGGTCCCTCGAACAGGATCCGCTCGCGCACCGTCTCGGCGAGCGACCCCGGGTCGACGCCGTCGGGCAGCCGGTAGACGTTCGTGTTGGGAACGTGGCAGCCGCCCGGGGTGAGCGGCTCGAAAGGCGTGCGCAGTGCGGGGATGCCGGTCGCGGAGAGCGCGCCCAGGGAGGTCCCGTGGTAGGCGATCTCGCGCGCGATCACCTTCGTCTTCGCCGGGTTGCCGGTGAGCTTGTGGTACGAGCGCGCGAGCTTGAGCGCCGACTCGACGGCCTCGCTGCCGCCGGAGGTGAAGAAGACGCGGTTGAGGTCGCCCGGCGTCAGCGAGGCGATCTTCGCCGCCAGCTCGATCGCGGGCGGGTGGGCGTAGGACCAGTTCGAGAAGTAGTCGAGCCGGCTGGCCTGCTCGGCCCCGGCCTGCGCGATGTCGACGCGGCCGTGGCCGAGGTTCACGCAGAAGAGCGACGAGAGCCCGTCGAGGTAACGGTTGCCGTGCTCATCCCAGACGTAGCAGCCATCGCCGCGGACGATGATCGGGACGTCCGCCTCGGCGTACGCCCCCATACGGGTGAAATGCATCCACAGGTACCGCTTCGCCAGCTGTTGGAGCGTGGCCGTGGCGCTTGTCGCCGGCTGACCGGTGGTCGCCATCGAGAGAATCTCCTCGTTGAATACGCCTCGACGTACAACGGTACTGCCCGTGTAGTCCGGATAACAACCATCGCACTGGCAGAGCAGCAGCGGACCAGTTGTACGATTCGGATATCCGGGTCACGCCACCTCGGGCGCCGTCGACCGGGCGCCGACGCAGATGCTGGGCCCGAGCGACCGGGCCGCGCTCAGTGCGCGCTGGCGGGCGTGGCGACGGCGCGCAGCGGCGCCGGCGTCAGGGCGGCCGCGACGACGACGAGTGCGAAGGCCAGCCCCTGCAGCACGATGCCGATGGCGCTGCCGGGCAGGGGATCGCCGAAGACGATGATCCCGCCGGCGATGCCGGAGACGTTCGCCGCGGCTCCGGTGAGCGCGATGACCGGGACGGCCTCGCCCTCCTGCAAGCCCTTGGCCGAGGCGTAGAAGCCGGCGACGGAGGCCGCGACCGCGACGAGCGTCCATGGGCTCAGCAGTGCGTTCACGAGGCCGGCCGTGCCGACCAGGCCGGTGAGCGCCTTGATCGACACGTCGGAGACGCCGAACATGACGCCGGCAGCGGCGCCGAGCATGACGCCGTGATGATGGTCGGGCGCGCCGATGCGCTTGCCCATGATCAGCAGCGCCCCGACGGCGATGAAGCCGGCCTCGAACGCGATCATGCCGGGAAGCGAGAACTGCGAGCGGGCGCCGTGGACGGCCGGAAGCGTGATCCCGAGCAGGACCAGCCCGAGCGCGGTGAGGCCGAGTCCGGCCCATTGCCGCGGTCCGACGCGAAAGCCGAAGATCCGCTCGGCCATCACGGCGAGCATCACGACGCCGCCAGCGAGCACGACCTGCACGACGGACATGGGCGCGAGCGCGAGCGCCCCGACGTGCAGCGCCCACGCGCCGCTGGCGACGAGCATCCCGATCGCGAACCAACGCGAGGCGAACAGATCGCGCGCCGAGCGCAGCGGGTGGTGGACGTGGACGGCGGCCGCCGCGCAAGCCCCACGGTGCTTGTAGAGGAACGCGAGGTTCGTGGTGAAGGCGCAGGCGAGCGCGAGCAGGATGCCGAGGTAGATGGTCATGTGGTCAACGAGCGTCGGCGCGTGGCGGTGTGAACGGACTGCTCCTCACCATGATCGTCGGCACAGCGGGGCGTCCGCTTGAGTTCGTCGCCGTGATCAGGACAGGGTACCGGTCGCGATGCGCGGGCGATGTCGGACGGAGCGCCGACGGTGCCAAAGACCAGAGCATCGCGCGACACTGTGGGCGTGAGCACCAGGCCCGCGAAGCCCGTCCTGCTCGTCGACGTCGACGGCGTGATCTCGCTGTTCGGCTTCCCCCAGCACGCGCGGCCGGCGGGGCGCTTCGAGATGGTGGACGGCATCGCCCACTTCCTTTCGGCCACCGCAGGCGAACACCTGCGTCGGCTCGTGGCCGACTTCGAGCCCGTCTGGTGCACCGGCTGGGAGGAGAAGGCGAACGAGTACCTCCCCCACGCGCTCGGGCTTCCGGGCCCCTGGCCGCACCTCTCGTTCGAGCGCGCGGTCGGCAGAGCCCGCGCGCACTGGAAGCTCGACGCAATCGACGCCTACGCGGGCGATGAACGGCCGCTCGCGTGGATCGACGACGCCCACGGCGACGCGTGCGAGGCGTGGGCCTCCGCCCGCCCCGCCCCCACGCTGCTCGTCACGACCGAGCCGGCGGTGGGGATGACGGAGCAGGAGGTGGAGCAACTGCTGGCGTGGGCGGCCGACATCGGGCCCATGACCCGCTGATCAGGCTCAGGTCGCCGCAAGCTCGGCGACTCTGCACTGCCAGCCGGGCAGGCCGCGCTTTGGCCCAGCACCCGCTGGCGAAGCCGGTGGTGGGTGAGGACGCCGGTGCGCCAGCCGGAGGCCGGGGTGGGCGCGGGTGGGCGGGACCGATTCGACACGACCCGCCCGCCACGGCGCCGAAAGCGCGTGGCAGGGCGGGCTGCCGCAGACCGTCAGTCCTTCGGGTCGCCCTCAGGCACGTCGAGCTCGGCGAGCTCCTCGGCGAAGCCGTGGGAGCCGGAGCCGTTGCCGATCTCCTCGAGGTCGGCGAGGTCGGCCTCGAGGCCGGGGCCGAAGCCCTGCAGGCCCTCGCCGTCGGTGAGGCCCAGCTCGGCCGCCAGCTCGTCGTGGTCCAGCAGGCCGACGTCGTCGATGCCGCGGGGGAGCGGCTCGGCCGGCTCGATCTCGATCCGCCGGTAGCGCTTCAAACCGGTGGCAGCCGGGATCAGCTTGCCGATGATGACGTTCTCCTTGAGGCCGTTGAGGCGATCGATCTTGCCCTCGAGCGCCGCGTCGGTCAGGACCTTCGTCGTCTCCTGGAAGGAGGCCGCCGAGAGGAAGGAGTCGGTGTTGAGCGAGGCCTTCGTGATGCCGAGGATGATCTCCTCGGCCTGGGCCGGCTCGCCGCCCGCGTCGATCACGACCTGGTTGATCTTCGCATACTCGTGCCGGTCGACGAAGACGCCCGGGAGCAGGTCGGTGTCGCCCTTCTGGTCGACGCGGACCTTCTTGAGCATCTGGCGCACGATCAGCTCGATGTGCTTGTCGTTGATGTCCACGCCCTGTGACTTGTAGACCTCCTGCACCTCCTTGACGAGGTACAGCTCGGTCTCGGTCCGGCCGCGGATCGCGAGCAGCTCGTGCGGGTAGACGGACCCCTCGTTGAGCTGCTTTCCCGGCTCGATCTTCTCGCCGTGCTCGACGAACAGGCGCGTGCGGCGCGGGAACGTGTGACGGTGCTCGTCGCCGCCGTCGTCGGTGATGACGACCGTGAGCGACTTGTCGGTTTCCTCGATCGTGACGCTGCCGCCGACCTCGGCGATCTTCGCCAGGCCCTTCGGCTTGCGCGCCTCGAACAGCTCCACGACGCGCGGCAGGCCGTGCGTGATGTCCGCGCCGGCGATGCCGCCGGTGTGGAACGTCCGCATGGTGAGCTGCGTGCCCGGCTCGCCGATCGACTGCGCGGCGATGATGCCGACCGCGTCGCCGATCTGGGCCGTGTTGCCGGTCGCCATCGAGCGGCCGTAGCAGGCCTGGCACACGCCGGTGGGCGCCTCGCACTTCAGCACCGAGCGGACCGGGATCTTGATCCCCGTCTCCTCGCCGAGCGCCTCGATCAGCAGCGCGAGGTCCGCGCGGCCCATGTCGAGACCCTTCGCCAGCAGCTGTCTTCTCGCGACCGTCTTCTTGCCGAAGTCGATCGCGGCGACGCGGCCGACGAGGTTCTCGTTCGGGTCGCCGCCCGCCTTGATCAGGTCGAGCTCCACGTACTCCTCGGTGCCGCAATCCTCCTGGCGGATGATCACGTCCTGGGCGACGTCGACGAGACGGCGCGTCAGGTAGCCGGAGTCCGCGGTACGAAGCGCGGTGTCCGCGAGGCCCTTGCGGGCGCCGTGGGTCGAGATGAAGTACTCGAGGACCGTCAGCCCCTCCATGAAGTTGGCGCGGATCGGCCGCTCGATGATCTCGCCCTTCGGATTCGCCATCAGGCCGCGCATGCCGGCCAGCTGGCGGATCTGCTTGAACGAGCCACGGGCACCCGAGTTGGCCATCATGTAGATCGGGTTGAGGACGTCGAGGTTGTCCTCCATCGCCTGGGCGACCTCCTCGGTCGCCGCGGTCCAGCGCTCCACGACGGCCTCCTTGCGCTCCTCCTCGGTGATCAGGCCCATGTCGTACTGCTCCTGGATCTCCGCGACCTGCGCCTCGTACTTCGCGAGGATCTCCTGCTTGCTCGGCGGGACGATCACGTCGTTCTTCGAGATCGTGATGCCGGCCTGCGTCGCGTAGCGGAAGCCGAGGTCCTTGAAGGCGTCGAGCACCTGCGAGATCGTCGGGGCCCCGTACGCCTGCACGAGGTCGTCGACGAACTGCGTCGTGTCGCGCTTCTTCATCGAGCGGTTGACGAACTCGTAGGAGGACGGGTCGAAGTCCTCGCCGAGCGTCTCCTGGATCGCGCGCTCGATCTTGTCGTTGTAGATGATGCGGCCGACCGTCGTGAGGATGTGACCGCCCTCACGGCCGAGCGGGCGGAACTCCGCGAGGTCGTGGAGTCTCGTGATCCCGTGCTCGTAGGACCACTCCGCCTCCTGCGCGGTGCGGTACACGTGCGGGCGGGGCTGCTGCGTGGCCCGGTCGATCTTCGCAAGCTCGTCGCCCTCCGGCCCGTACGTGAGGTAGTACGCGCCGAGGATCATGTCCTGCGCGGGCGTCGCGAGCGGCGCGCCGTGCGCCGGCGAGAGGATGTTGTTCGCCGACAGCATCAGGATGCGCGCCTCCGCCTGCGCCTCCGCGGAGAGCGGCAGGTGGACGGCCATCTGGTCGCCGTCGAAGTCGGCGTTGAACGCGTGACAGACGAGCGGGTGGACCTGGATCGCCTTGCCCTCCACGAGGACCGGCTCGAACGCCTGGATGCCGAGGCGGTGGAGCGTCGGGGCGCGGTTGAGCAGGACCGGATGCTCGTGGATGACCTCCTCGAGCACGTCCCAGACCTCGGGGATCATCGAGTCGACCATCTTCTTGGCCGCCTTGATGTTCTGCGCCGCCTTGCGCTCGACGAGCCGCGCCATGATGAACGGCTTGAACAGCTCGAGCGCCATGAGCTTCGGCAGCCCGCACTGGTGCAGGCGCAGCGACGGGCCGGACACGATCACCGAGCGGCCCGAGTAGTCGACGCGCTTGCCGAGCAGGTTCTGACGGAAGCGGCCCTGCTTGCCCTTGAGCATGTCCGAGAGCGACTTGAGCGGACGGTTGCCCGGGCCCGTGACGGGCCGGCCGCGGCGGCCGTTGTCGAACAGCGCGTCGACGGCCTCCTGCAGCATCCGCTTCTCGTTGTTGACGATGATCTCCGGCGCGCCGAGGTCCAACAGCCGCTTGAGGCGGTTGTTGCGGTTGATGACGCGGCGGTAGAGGTCGTTGAGGTCCGAGGTCGCGAAGCGGCCGCCGTCGAGCTGCACCATCGGGCGCAGCTCCGGCGGGATCACCGGGACGGCTTCGAGGATCATCATCTCCGGACGGTTGCCGGAGCTGATGAAGGCCGAGACGACTCTCAGGCGCTTGACCGCGCGGCTCTGCTTCTGCCCCTTGGCGGTCTTGACCATCTCCTGCAGCTCGTCTCTCTCGGCGTCGAGGTCGACCTGCTCGAGCAGGTCGCGGATCGACTCCGCGCCCATGCCGCCGCGGAAGTACTCGCCGAAGCCGAACGGGCTGCCGAAGCGGTCCTTGAGCTCGCGGAAGAGCGTCTCGTCGTTGACGACGTCCTTCGGCTTCATGCCCTGGAAGAGGTCCCACACCTGACGCATGCGCTCGGCGGCGTCCTCGATGTACGCCTCCGTGTCGTCCATGTCGGCCTGGAACGTTCTGCGCAGCTCCTTGAGCAGTCTCTCGCGCTCCTCGTCGGAGAGCTTCGAGACGGTGACGTCGAGCGCCTCCGCCCACAGGTGGTCCTCGTCGGAGAAGTCGCGCGACTGCTTGCCGCTCTCGAGGTACGCGACGCGACGCTCGAGCGACTCTCTCAGCTCGAGCAGGCGCTCCTCCTTCTCGGCCGCGTAGGAGTCGAGCACCTTGTTGACCTCGTCCTGCAGGCTGTCCACGTCGCGGGCGCGCGCCTCGTCGTCGATCCACGTGACGATCGACGCGGCGAAGTAGAGGACCTTCTCGAGCTCCTTCGGCGCCATGTCGAGCAGGTAGCCGATGCGGCTCGGGACACCCTTGAAGAACCAGATGTGGCTCACCGGGGCGGCCAGGTCGATGTGGCCCATGCGCTCGCGGCGCACCTTGGAACGGGTCACCTCGACGCCGCAGCGCTCGCAGACGATGCCCTTGTAGCGCACGCGCTTGTACTTTCCGCAATAGCACTCCCAGTCCTTCGTCGGACCGAAGATGCGCTCGCAGAAGAGGCCGTCCTTCTCCGGCTTGAGCGTGCGGTAGTTGATCGTCTCCGGCTTCGTGACCTCGCCCGAGCTCCAAGAGCGAATCTGCTTGGAGGACGCGAGGCTGATCTCGATGGCGTCGAAATTGTTGATGTCGATCATGCGCAAATCCCATTCTGGGGGTTAGACGAAGACGCAGTCTTCGGCGTAAGGGGGCGCAGCCCCCTTGTGATGTCGATCATTACTGCGCCTCAGCTCCCTCGGTGTCCTCGATCACTTCGTCATCGTCCAGGACGGCGACGGGGTCGTCGACCTCGCCAACCGGCTCGGCCGCCTCGCCCTCGTCCTCGTCCTCCGTCTCGGTCGACTCGTCGGCCGCCTGGCCGTCGGTCGCGCGCACGCCGGAGAGGTCGATGCCGAGCTCCTCGGCCGCCCGCAGGAGGTCGTCGTCCTCCTCGCGCATCTCCGCACGCGTCCCCTCCTCGGAGACGACGTTCACGTCGAGCGCGAGCGACTGCATCTCCTTCAGCAGCACCTTGAACGACTCGGGGATGCTCGGCTCGGCGATGTTCTCGCCCTTGACGATCGCCTCGTAGGCCTTCACGCGCCCGACCGTGTCGTCGGACTTGATCGTGAGCATCTCCTGGAGCGTGTAGGCGGCGCCGTACGCCTCGAGCGCCCACACCTCCATCTCGCCGAAGCGCTGACCGCCGAACTGCGCCTTGCCGCCCAGCGGCTGCTGGGTGACGAGCGAGTACGGGCCGGTCGAGCGGGCGTGGATCTTGTCGTCCACGAGGTGGAGCAGCTTCAGGATGTACATGTAGCCGACCGTCACCTGCGTCTCGAACGGCTCGCCCGTGCGCCCGTTGAAGAGCGTGAACTTGCCGCTCGCGCGCTCGCCCTCGCGAGCCTTCGGGTCGGTGTTCATGCGAATGCGGCCTTCGTGCTCCTCCTGCCACCTCATCAGCGCGGTGTCGACGTCCTCGACCGTCGCACCGTCGAAGACGGGCGTCGAGACGTAGACGCGACGCTGACCGCCGTTGGTGCCGTTCGCCTTGGTGGCGGCCTGCTTGAACGCGTCGGTGCCGTCGTCGTACCAGCCCTGGGCCGCAGCCCAGCCGAGGTGCGTCTCGAGGATCTGGCCGATGTTCATGCGGCTCGGCACGCCGAGCGGGTTGAGGATCACGTCGACCGGCGTGCCGTCCTCGAGGAACGGCATGTCCTGCTCGTCGACGATCTTCGAGATGACGCCCTTGTTGCCGTGGCGACCGGCGAGCTTGTCGCCCTCGGAGATCTTGCGCTTCTTGGCGACGAACACGCGCACCAGGTCGTTGACGCCCGGCGGCAGGTCGTCGCCGGCGTCGCGCGAGAAGGTCTTGACGTCGATCACGACGCCGCCCTCGCCGTGCGGCACCTTGAGCGAGGTGTCGCGGACCTCGCGCGCCTTCTCCTTGAAGATCGCGCGGATCAGCTTCTCCTCGGCCGTCAGCTCGGTCTCGCCCTTCGGCGTGACCTTGCCGACGAGCAGGTCGCCCGAGCCGACCTCGGCGCCGACGCGGACGATGCCGCGGTCGTCGAGGTTGCGCAGCGACTCCTCCGAGCGGTTCGGGATGTCGCGCGTGATCTCCTCGTCGCCGAGCTTCGTCGTGCGCGCGTCGATCTCGTACTCCTCGATGTGGATCGAGGTCAGCTCGTCGTCCTTGACGAGACGCTTGGAGAGGATGATCGCGTCCTCGAAGTTGTAGCCCTCCCAGGACATGAAGGCGACCATCAGGTTCTTGCCGAGCGCCATCTCGCCGTTGTCGGTCGCGGAGCCGTCGGCGAGCACGTCGCCCTCCTTGACCGCCTGGCCGTTGCGCACCAGCGGCTTCTGATGGATCAGCGTGCCCTGGTTGGAGCGCATGAACTTCTGCAGGACGTACTCGTCCCTGGCGCCGTCCTTCGCCTCGATGACGATCTGGTCGGCGTCGACGTAGGCGATCGTGCCCGCGCGCTTCGCGAGGATGACGTCGCCGGTGTCGACGGCAGCGCGACGCTCCATGCCCGTGCCGATCAGCGGCGCGTCCGTCTTCAGGAGCGGAACGGCCTGGCGCTGCATGTTCGAGCCCATCAGCGCGCGGTTCGCGTCGTCGTGCTCGAGGAACGGGATCATCGCCGTCGCGACGGACCAGATCTGCTCCGGCGAGACGTCCATGAGGTCGACGTCCTTCGCCGTGACCGTCACGTACTGACCGGCCTGCGTGCGGCACACGATCGCCTCGCCGACGAGCTTGCCGTTCGCGTCGAGCGGCGTGTTCGCCTGCGCGATGCGCGCCTCCTCCTCCTGCGTGGCGTCGAGGTGGACGACCTCGTCGGTGACCTTGCCGTCCTTCACGACGCGGTAGGGCGTCGTGACGAAGCCGTGCTCGGAGATCTGCGCGTAGGACGAGAGCGAGCCGATCAGGCCGATGTTCGGCCCCTCCGGCGTCTCGATCGGGCACATGCGGCCGTAGTGGGTCGGGTGGACGTCGCGCACCTCGATCGGCGCGCGCTCGCGCGTGAGGCCGCCCGCGCCGAGCGCCGACAGGCGACGGCGGTGCGTGAGGCCCGCGAGCGAGTTCGTCTGGTCCATGAACTGCGACAGCTGCGAGGAGCCGAAGAACTCCTTCAGCGCCGCCACGACCGGCCGGATGTTGACGATCGTCTGCGGCGTGATCGTGTCCGCGTCCTCGGTCGTGAGGCGCTCGCGCACGACGCGCTCCATGCGGTAGAGGCCGATCCGGAACGCCTCCTGGATCAGCTCGCCGACGGTGCGCAGACGGCGGTTGCCGAAGTGCTCGTACTCGTCGAGGTGGTCGGCGACCGGCTCGCGCGGGTAGCTGACGGCCTCCGCGGCGTAGTCTCTGATCTCGACCTCGGGCTGCTCCGGCATGCCGAGGATCCGCGGCAGCGAGACGAGCTCCTTGACGAGCGCGATGATGTCGTCGTGCGTGAGCGTGCGCGTCTCGAGGTCGATGTCGAGATGCAGGCGCGAGTTCAGCTTGTAGCGACCGACGCGCGTGAGGTCGTAGCGCTTGGGGTCGAAGAACAGCTGGTGCAGGAGCGCTCTCGCGGCGTCGACCGACGGCGGCTCCCCCGGGCGCTGCTTCTTGAACAGCTCGATCAGCGCGCCCTCCTCGGTCTTCGTGACCTCGGGGTCGGCTTCGATCGTGTTGCGGATGTAGTGCGACTCCTCGAAGAGGGCGAGGATCTCCTCGTCCGTCGCGTAGCCCATCGCGCGCAGCAGCACGGTGACCGGCAGCTTGCGCTTGCGGTCGATGCGGACGTAGACCTTGCCCTTCTTGTCGATTTCGAGCTCGAGCCAGGAGCCGCGCGCCGGCATCAGGTTCGCGATGAAGACCTGCTTCTCGCGGTCCTTCGCCTCCATGAGGTAGGCGCCCGGCGAGCGCACGAGCTGCGTGACGACGACGCGCTCGGTGCCGTTGATGATGAACGTGCCGCGCTCGGTCATCCACGGGAAGTCGCCCATGAAGACCGACTGCTCCCGGATCTCGCCGGTCTCGCGGTTCACGAACGCGACCGTGACGGTCAGCGGACGCGCGTACGTGAGGTCCTTCTCGCGGCACTCGTCCAGCGATGCCACCGGGTCGTCGAAGACGAACTCGCCGAACTGGACGGCGAGGTTGCCGGTGTAGTCCTCGATCGGCGAGATGTCGTCGATCGTCTCGCGCAGGCCACCGTTCTCGGTGTCGGTGAGCCAGGCGAAGGACTTCTTCTGGATGTCGATCAGGTTGGGGACATCAAGGGCCTTGGAGAGGCGCGCAAAGCTACGGCGCGTCCGGGGGGCGTCAACAGGTGCCAAGACGGCGACTCCTCGAGCGATGGAGAGCGAGCAGAGAGGCGGCGCGAAAGCGCGACCAGCGAAGATAGCACACGGCATCGCTGCCCTCAGCGGCGAAGCCGCTCGGGGGCTGTCAGCGCTCACGGACCCCGCCCTGGAAGCCCGCGTATGTGGCGCGGGTCTTCGCCGTCCAGGCGGCTGCGACTATCGGCTGACCGGCGGATTGTACCGGGAACGACAAGAGGCCGGCTGGCAGCCGGCCTCTTGGATGCAACTGATGTGGCGTGAAGCTACTTGAGCTCCACCGTCGCGCCAGCCTCGTCGAGCTCCGCCTTGAGCTTCTCGGCCTCGTCGCGCTCGATGCCCTCCTTGACCGGCTTGGGGGCCTCGTCGACGAGCGCCTTGGCCTCCTTCAGGCCGAGGCCGGTCGCCGCGCGGACGACCTTGATGACCTGGATCTTCTTGTCGCCGGCGCCCGTGAGGACGACGTCGACCGTCGAGGACTCCTCCTCGGCCGCGGCGCCGTCACCGCCGGCCGCGCCGCCGCCGGCCGGAGCCGCGGCAGCCACAGCGGCCGCGGAGACGCCGAACTCCTCCTCGAGCGCTCTGATGCGCTCGGCAAGCTCGAGCACGGAAATGGCCTTGAGCTCGTCGATCCACTCCTGGGTGGTCGCCATGTCTAGTCCTCCTTCGCGTCGGAAGCGTCGTCGGCATCCGCCGCGGCGTCCGTCTGGTTCTCAGTGGTGGTCGAATTGGTGTCGGGCGCAGCCTCGGCCTCCGGGGCGGCCTCCGCCTCGGCGGGAGTCTCGGCAGCCGGCGCGTCGGGGGCGGCCGCCGGAGCGGCGCTGCCGCCGACGAGCCCCTGGTCATGGATCGCTCTCAGCTGGATCGCGACGCCCGCGATCAGGGCGTTGAGCGTCCGGGCGAGGCCATTGAGCGGTGCCGCGACGGTGGCGACGAGCTGCGCATAGAGCACCTCGCGCGACGGCAGCTTCGCTATCGCTCTGATGTCGTCCGGCGAGACCACCTGGCCGTCCATCAGACCGCCCTTGAAGGCGAGCACGTCGGTGACTCTCTGCGCGTCGCTGAGCGCCTTTGCGGCCGCGGCGGCGTCGCCGCGCACGAACGTCAGCGCAGTCGGCCCCTCGAGCACGGCCTTCAGCGCCTCCGCGCCCGCCTTGTCGGCGGCGCGCTCGGTCAGCGAGTTCTTCACGACGGCGAACGTCGCGTCCGCCGCGCGCAGCTTCGCGCGCAGGTCGGCGACCTGGCTCACCGTGATCCCGCGGTAGTCGACCGCGAAGACCGCCTGGGAGGACTCGAGCTCCCCGGCGATGCGATCGATGACCGCGGCCTTCTCGTCTCTGTTCATGTCAGGGTCACTCTCTCTCGAAATGCAGAACGCCCGCACGAGGCGGGCGTCGAGAGAGCGAGCCGCGCGAGCGGCCCGTCTTCGAGGCACCGCCTGCCCCGGGCTTACAAGCCGCCGGGGGTCTCGGGCAGAGCGCTCTCGGAACGAGGCTACGCCGCGAGCGGCGCCTCCTCCACGATGTCGCGCGTGCGCAACGGGTCGACCTTCACGCCCGGCCCCATCGTCGAGGCGAGCGTGATCGAGTGGATGTACTTGCCCTTCGCGACCGCCGGCTTCGCGCGGACGAGCTCCTCGATCACGGCGGCGTAGTTCTCCAGCAGCCGCTGCTCGTCGAAGCTCGCCTTGCCGATCACCAGGTGGACGATCGCGGTGCGGTCGGTGCGGTACTCGACCTTGCCGGCCTTCGACTCCTCGACGGCCTTGCGCACGTCCATCGTGACCGTGCCGACCTTCGGGTTCGGCATCTTGCCCGACGGGCCGAGGATGCGGCCGAGGCGGCCGACGACGGGCATCAGGTCCGGCGTGGCGATCGCGACGTCGAAGTCGTCGAAGCCCTCCTCGATCTGCTTCGCGAGGTCCTCCGCGCCGACATGGTCGGCGCCGGCGTCGATCGCCTCCTGCATCTTGTCGCCCTGCGCGAAGACCGCCACCCTGACGTCCTTGCCCAGGCCGTGCGGAAGCGCGATCGTCCCGCGCAGCTGCTCGTCCGCGTGACGGACGTTGAGGCCCGTGCGGACGTGGACCTCGATCGACTCGTCGAACTTGCTGGGCTTGAGCTGCTTGACGAGCGCGATCGCCTCGGCGGGCGCGTACTCGTGCTCGCGGTCGTAGCGCTGGCGCGCCTCGACGTATGCCTTGCCGTGCTTCGCCATCAGACGACCTCCACTCCCATCGAGCGCGCCGTGCCGGCGATGATCTTCGCCGCTTCGTCGAGATCGTGCGCGCTGAGATCCTCGAGCTTCGTCTGCGCGATCTCGCGCAGTTGCGCCTGCGTGATCTGCGCAACCTTCGTGCGATTCGGCTCCGAGGAGCCCTTGTCGAGCCCGAGCGCCTTCTTGATCAGCACGGCGGCCGGTGGGCTCTTCGTGATGAACGTGAAGGAGCGGTCCTCGTAGACCGTGATCTCGACGGGGATGACGGTGCCCTGCTGCGAGGCCGTCTGGGCGTTGAACGCCTTGACGAACTCCATGATGTTCACGCCGTGCTGGCCCAGGGCAGGGCCGACCGGCGGAGCCGGGCTCGCCTGACCGGCGGGAGCCTGGAGCTTGATGACTGTCAGAACCTTCTTGGCCATTTCAGATCTTCTTCACCTGGTCGAAGCCGACCTCGACGGGGGTCTCGCGGCCGAAGATTGATACCAGCACCTTGAGGCGGGCGCCGTCCTCGTTGATCTCCGAGATCTCCCCCGAGAAGTCGGACAGCGGTCCGGAAACCACCTTGACAGACTCGCCGATCGAGAATTGCGCACGCGTGCGCGGCCGCTCGGCCGTCTCGCGGTGGAGCAGCCGGTCGACCTCGGCCTGCGTGAGTGGGACGGGCTCGTTCGACGCGCCGACGAAGCCGGTCACGCCCGGCGTTCCCTTCACGAGCGCCCACGAGTCCTCGTTGAGGTCCATGTTCACGAGCACGTAGCCGGGCATCGTGCGCTTCTCCGTCACGACCTTCTGGTTGTCCTTCATCTCCGAGACCGTCTCGGTCGGGACGACGACCTGCCGCACCGCGCGCTTCTGTCCCAGCGAGACGACGCGGTGCTCGAGGTTGTGCTTGACCTTGTTCTCGTGACCGGAGTAGGTATTGACGACGTACCAGCGGAACATTCGGGGGATTCCTTCAGGGTCGGGCGGGACGGGGCCTGGCTCAGATGATGTAGTCGACGATCTTGCCCGCGACGAAATCCGCCAGGCCGAGGAAGGCGCCGGCGACGATCACGAAGCCTACGACGACCGCAGTGGCCTGGCCGACCTGCCGGCGATCCGGCCACTGTACTCGTTGCAGCTCGCGCCAGCTTCCTCGCAGGAACGTGGCGAGGCGGTTGCCCTCGCGCGGCTCGGTCGCACGCGCGGGTCGCCGCCGGCGGCTGCGCACGACGTCAGCGCCGTCGTCGACGTGGCCGTTGCCGGCACCGCCTTCCTCGAAGGCCGCCTCGGCCTCGTCGACGCGATCCTCGAGCGCCTCGAAGGCCGTCTCGGCGCCCTCGACGTCGGCTTCGCCGGCGGCGCCGGTGAGGTCGTCGGGGCCGGGCTGGGTCGCGTCGGTCAGCTCGGGTCGACCGAGCGCGAGCTGCGCGTCAGCCAGGTCGATCTCGCCGCTCGCGAGCTCGGCGGGCTCATGCTCGTGCAGCTGCTCGACGTCGTCCTTGCGCTCGCTGCCGCTGTCGACCGGGCGCGCCTGGGGACGGCCCGCGGCACGTGCCTGGCGGTCTCGGCGCTGCTTCGCTCGTCTGCGGTCGCGGGCCACGGTCGACGGTCTCGCTCAGCGAGTCTCTCGATGCGCCGTGTGCGTCTTGCACCAGCGGCAGTACTTGCGCAGCTGGATCCGCTCCGGATCGTTGCGCTTGCTCTTGTTCGTCTGATAGTTCCGTCGCTTGCAGTCTTCGCATGCGAGCGTGACTGCGATCCGGACGTCTCCGCGGGCCATGGGCGTTCCAAGGTCGGTGTGGGCACGTGTCGGCGACCGGTTGGCGGACAGACAAGCGACCGCCAGCCGGCGCGAGCCACGGAGTGTAGCGTGGAACAGGGGTTCGGCGGGCTGTTGGTGCGCCCGCTCACGGCATGCGGACGCCGCCACGTTCGCATTCATATTCCCTAGTAATCTGATAGACTTTATGTAATATTCTGGCATGCTTCGCATCCACGTCCACCAGCAGCGGCTCGAGCGGCACGACGTCCCGCTGTTCGTGCACCCCGGCGCGGTCGTCACGGTTCGCGGAGGCGGCACGTCGCCGGCGACGCCGTCGTGGTGGCCGGCGCTGACCGACTACGTCGCGCAGATGCACGCGGCGTGGCACGCGTTCTTGCACGCCGGCCGTCGTGCGCACCCGCACCTGCGCGTGCTGTTCGCGATGCCAGCCCGCGCGGGCCGGCATCGCGCGCACCGTGCACGCCGGCTCGTCGTTCGCCTTCGGCGCGAGCGACATCCACCGCGTGCTGCACACGGGCGACGAGCCGGCGGTGAGCGGACCTTCCGCCGGCCTGCCGCGGGCGGACGCAGTACCCTGGCGCGCGATGGGTCTCGCGGTCACCGGTCCGCTGCGAAGAGAGGTCGCGCGCACGCTTCCCTCGCGACCGTTCGCGCTGCGCTTCTGGGACGGCAGCGAGCTGCCGGCGACGGAGAACGGCGCCCCGGGCGCCCCGGGCCCGACGTTCACGGTGCGCTCGCCGCGCGCGGTCGGGCACGCGCTGCGCGCCCCCGGACAGCTCGGCTTGGGCCGCGCCTACGTCGCCGGGGAGCTGGAGGTCGACGACATCGATGCGGTCATGCGGCTGCTGGACACGTGGCAGGCGCCGCCACTCGACGGCCGCGACCGCGTGCGGCTGCTGCTCGCCGCGGTGGCCGCGATGGGCGTGACGCTGCCGCCGAAGCCGCCCGCGTCCGAGCTCGCGCCACGCGGCGCGCGCCACTCGCGCGAGCGGGACGCGCGCGCCGTGCGCCACCACTACGACGTCTCGAACGACTTCTTCGCGCTCTTCCTCGGGCCGACGATGACGTACAGCTGCGCCGTCTTCTCGCGCGGCGCGACGACGCTGGAGGACGCGCAGGAGGCGAAGCTGGAGCTCGTGTGCGCGAAGCTCGGGCTGCGCGCGGGCGAGCGGGTGCTCGACGTCGGCTGCGGCTGGGGCGCGTTCGCGCTGCACGCGGCCGCGCACCACGGCGTGCACGTGACCGGCATCACGCTCTCCCCCGCCCAGGCGGCGCTGGCGAGACAGCGGGTCGAGGCGGCCGGGCTCGGCGACAAGGTCGACATCCGACTCGCCGACTACCGCGAGCTGGAGGCCGAGCCGTTCGACGCGATCGCCTCGATCGGCATGGTCGAGCACGTCGGCGAGGTGCAGATCGACGTCTACGCGGCGCGACTGGCGGCGCTGCTGAAGCCGGGCGGCCGCCTGTTGAATCACGGCATCACGCGCCAGCGCCACAGCGACCCCGCCGCCGGCGACTTCTCCGAGCGCTACGTCTTCCCCGACGCCGAGCCGCTGCACCTCTCGCGCGTGCTGCTGGCGCTGGAGCGCGCCGGCTTCGTGACGCAGCACGTCGAGGGCTTCGGCGCCGACTACGCCGAGACCCTGCGGCACTGGGCCGAGCGGCTCGACGCGCGACTGGACGAGGCGACGCGGCTCGCGGGCGAGGAGCGGATCCGGGTGTGGCGGCTCTACCTGCGCGCGGCGCGCAACGGCTTCCTGTCCGGCTTCACCGGGATCTGCCAGGTGCGCGCCGCATTGCCCGGTGGGCCGGCGCCGGCGGAGGCGCCGGGCGGGGCCGCGCTCGTGCGCGGAACGCAGCCGTAGCGATCCACCTGCCGTCCGCGCCTACCGCCGATCGCGCCCGAGCAGCTCGATGCCGCTGGGGTCGCCGTCATGGTGGATGATCGTCGGCACGGTGCCCGGCGCCGGCACGGCGCGCACGTGGCGCCGCGCGGTCGTTCGGTCGCTCTCCTCGCGGTCGGCGAGGTAGGGCGCGAGGTGGCGCGCAGCGACCTTGTACGGCGGCCACCACGGACAGCGCCCCGAGGCGGTCGAGGCAACGCTCTCGCCGCCGGCGATCGTCGCGCGCAGGTAGAGCGGGCCGCTGCCTGTAAAGAGCACCGCGCGCAGCAGCGGCCGCGTCGACCGCAGCGGCACACTCGCCCCGGCCGCGCGGGCGATCAGCGCTGCGACGGCGTCGGCCTGCTGCGCGGCGATCCCGCCCTGCTTGATCGCGAAGGTCGTCGCGTCGCCGACCGCGAAGACGTCGTCGAGCCCCGGCACGCGACCGAGCTCGTCGACGTGGACGAAGCCGTCCGCGTCGCACGGCACGCCGTCGATCGCCGGGCCGGCCAGCACGGGAAGCGCGACGACGCGCTGAGCCTCGAGCGTGCGCTCGCCCGGCGTGAGCGCGAGCGTCCTGCCGTCGTAGTCGTGCGCGTAGGAGTTGCCGACGAAGGCGATCCCCGCCTGCGCGAGCCGCTCCGCAACGGCGGCGCTGCCGGCTCCCTGGAACAGCGCCAGCGGCGCGTCCTCAGGCGTGACGAGCGTCAGCTCGGCGTGCTCGACGCCCATCTCGCGCACGCGCGCGGCGGTCATCAGCGCCAGCTCGTAGAGCGGCAACGGCCACGTGCAGCCGGGCGGAACGACGAACGCGACGCGACGCGTCGTCATCTGCCCCAGCTCCTGCACGACCCAGTGGAGGCGCTCCGGGTCGCTGTCCGCGAGGAAGGTGCAGGCGCGCGGCAGGACGGCGCCGGCCTGCGCCCCCGTCGCGAGCACGAGCGCGTCGTAGGCGATCCGCTCGCCGTCACGCGTCGCGATCGTGCGCTCCTGCGAGTCGACGGCGACGAGCGCGTCGCGGTGGCGCGTCACGTCGAAGTCCTCGCAGATCTCGTCGAGGTCGTAGTGGCGGGTGGCGCGCGAGGTGAACGGCTCGAGCACGGTGAAAGGGCGGTAGTGGAGCTGCTCGGCGGGGCACACCAGCGTGAGCCTGAAGGCGTCGCGCGTGAGCGTGCGCAGCGCGAGCAGCGCCTCGACGCCGGCGATGCCGCCGCCGACCACGACGACGTGCAGCGGACGCAGCGAGCTGGGCATGCAGCCAGGCTAGGCGGCGAGGGCGCGCGCGCCATCGGGGGTGTGCGCGATCGCGCCCGCGGACGACTACGGAATCGTGTTCGCGGCGCCGCGCGTCCGTGGAAACGACGGATCGCGCGCCGTGCGTCCTGCGGTGGTGGGCCGCCGCCGCGGACCGATATGGTCGGCGCGCCATGAGCGCAGCCGAGGAGGACCCCACCGAGCCGACCGCTGCGCCCGCGACGCGCGTCGTGATCGCCGACGACCACGCCGTCGTCCGCACCGGGCTGAAGATGGTGCTCGACGCCGAGGAGGGGATCGAAGTCGTCGCCGAGGCCGGCGACCTCGAGGCCGCGCTGCGCGCCGTGCGCGCGTACCACCCCGACGTGCTCGTGCTCGACCTCAACATGCCGGGCGAGCCGAGCCTGCAGGCGATCCCGCGCTTGGTCGAGCAGGCGCCCGAGACGGCGATCGTCGTGCTGACGATGCAGCAGGACCCGGCCTTCGCGCGTGAGGCGCTGCGCTCCGGCGCGCGCGGCTACGTGCTGAAGGAGGCGGCCGACGCGGAGCTCGTGCAGGCGGTGCGGATGGCGACCGAGGGGCGCACGTACCTCAACCCGGAGCTGGGCGCGCGGATGGCGGCCGAGCCGCCGCCGAGCGGTCCGCCCGACGACCTCACCGAGCGCGAGCTCGAGGTGCTGCGGCTGATCGCGCTCGGCCACACGAACAGCGAGATCGCCTCGCAGCTGTACCTCAGCGTGCGCACCGTCGAGTCGCATCGCGCGCACATCCAGCAGAAGGTGCGCCGCTCCTCGCGCGCCGAGCTCGTCCGCTACGCGCTCGACCACGGCCTGATCCGCGCCGGCGGCGACTGAGGTCCCGCAGGGCCGGTTCAGGCGATGTTGCCGACGGCGGCCCGTCCCCCCGGCCCGCCCATCCGCAGCAGCAACGCCGTGACCGTCGTGCCCTCGCCGGGACTGCTCGCGATCGTGAGCGTCCCGTCGCACAGGCCCACGCGCTCGCGCATGCCGGTGATGCCGAAGCCCTCGCGCGGCGCCTCGAGGTCGAACCCGGCGCCGTCGTCGCGCACGTGCACCTCGACCGTCTCCCCGTGCGCCGCGATCTCGATCGCGACCCGCTCGGCTCCGGCGTGCTTGACGACGTTCGTGAGCGCCTCCTGCACGAGCCGGTAGACAGCCGTCTCGAGCTCGGCCGACAGCCGCTCCCCCTCCTCGCCGACGCTGACCTCCGTCTCGACCTCGAGCCCCTCGACCGCCGCGACACGACTCGCGAGCGACTCGATCGCCGGTTGCAGGCCGAGCTCGTCGAGCGCGGCCGGACGCAGCTCGGTGATCAGCATGCGCAGCTTCTCGATCTCCGTGCCGAGCTGCTCGACCGCCATGCGCACGGCGCGCTCGAGCGAGACGGCGTCGCTGCGGCGCAGCGCCGAGGACAGCAGCACCTGGAAGCCCGCGAGCCCCTGCAGCGTCTCGTCGTGCAGCTCGCGCGCCCACCGGCGACGCTCCTGCTCGGCTGCGACCATCGACTCGCGCAAGCGTTCGTGCGCGACCGTCTGCGCGGTCGCGACGGCCGTCGCGGCGCTGGCGGCGAACGCCAGCAGCAGCTTCTCCTGCTCGGCCCCGAACTCGAGCTCGGAGCCGATGCGGTCGAATGCGACGAGCAGCCCGAGCGCGCGGCCGTGGAACTCGAGCGGGACGAGCAGCGCGGTGTGCGCGTCGGGGACGCCGAGACGATCGGAGGAGATGCGCAGCCGGCTCGCGACGTCGCGGATCCGCTCGGGGTGCGTGCCGCGCAGGATCTCGCCGGAGGCCGAGCCCTCGACCGGGATGCGACGTCCGATCACGTCCAGCTCGGCGTCGCCGGCACAGGCTGCCACCTCCATCTCGTCGCCTTCGCGCAGCAGGATCACCATCGCCCGCGCGTCGACGAGCGCGCGGCCGCGCTTGACGATCAGCTCGAGCACGCGGTCCAGCTGCGTCTCGGCGCCGACCGCGCGCGCGATCGCGGTCGTCGCCTCGAGGCCCTGGACGACCTGCTCGAGCTCGTCGCGGCGTTCCTGCAGGCGCTGGTACAGGCTCGCGTTCTCGATCGCGACGGCGGCCCAGTCGGCGAGCGTGACGGCGGTCTGCTCGTCCGCCGCGTCGAAGTCGCCGTCCGCCTTGTCGGTCAGGTAGAGGTTCCCCCACGCGTTGCCGCGGATCAGCACGGGCACGCCGAGGAAGCTGTGCATCGGCGGATGGTTGGCAGGGAAGCCGTACGAGCGCGGGTGCGTGCGCAGGTCGTGCAGGCGCAGCGGGCTCGGCTCCTGAATCAGCAGGCCGAGGATGCCGCGGCCGTGCGGCAGGGCGCCGATCGCGCGATGCGTCGGCTCGTCGATCCCGCGCGTGACGAAGCGCTCGAGCGACTGGCGCGACTCATCGAGCACGCCGAGCGCGGCATAGCGGGCGCCGGTCAGGTCGCGGGCCGCGTCGAGCACCTGCGCGAGCAAAGTCTCGACGTCGCGCTCGGACACGAGCGAGCGGCCGACCTCGATCAGGCGGCGCAGCCGCTGCTCGTCGAGATCCTCGCTGGCGATCGCTTCGTCCCTTCCCGTGCGCGTCCGTCCAGCCGAGGGGCTGTCGAACGCGGAGCGCTCGGAACCGTACGCCGTTAATACCACAGAGGATGTGCACCGCTCAGGGGCCGGCGCGCGAGGCGTCGTGCAGCGTGAGCCGGCCGTCGCTACGGCCGGCTCGGGTAGACGCCCGCGAGCGCGATGATGAAGGTGATCGTCGGCAGCGCCGCCGGCGCCGCGTCCTCGCGCAGGTCGGGCAGCGCGAACGTCTCGACGCCGTCGCCCCCGTAGGTCGTGCCGATCAGGCTGTAGAGCGGGGCGTGCTCGGCGATCGGCAGCAGCTGCCCGTGGCAGCGCGCCCAGCCGCGCGGAGCGAAGTCCCCTCCGAACATGCGTATCTCTCCCAAGAAGGGCTCTGCCATGCGACGACGCTCCCACTCAATCCCTCGTACCCGGCCCGCACGCTATCGCGCATCGGATGGGACCGCAAAGACTGTCGAATGGTGAACAGGACTTTGCGTAATCGCGCGGACGCTCTGACCCCCGGCGGTTCTCGCCAGATGTCGCCGACGGTCCGCTACGTACGTCGTGGCGCGAGCACGACGAGCGGGATGGTGCGCCCGGCGCGCGCCTGATAGCCGTCGAACCCGCTGTACGTCGCGACGGCCTTCGGCCACAGCCGCGCGCGCTCCTCGTCGCTCGCGACGTGCGCGTGCACGTCGAGCGTGCGCGCACCGACCTGGATCGTCGTGTCGGGATGCGCGCGCAGGTTGTGGAGCCACGCGGGATGTCTCGGGTAGCCGCCTTTCGAGGCGACGAGCACGTAGTCGTCGCCGTCGCGCGTGTAGACGAGCGGGCTCGTGCGTCTGACCCCGCTGCGCGCGCCGACGTGGTCGAGCAGCAGCATCGGCGGCGCGAACGGCGGCTTGTGCCCGATCCGCCCGCCGGTCGCGCGGTAGAGCGCGACGTGGCCGCCCGTGAGGCGGCGCAGCAGCGGCCAGGAGCGGTCGACGAGCCCGGTCATCGACCGCCACTCTACGCGCCGGTCTTCTGTGCGGCGCCGCTTCGGGCGCCTACTTGGCCGCCGCTTCCGACGCCACTCTCGAGTCCCCTGGGCGCCACTGCTGGCCTGCCATCCGCAGGCGCGCCTGCCAGCTCCAGTTCGTTTCACCAGGCGTCTGGCGCTCGACTGTCGAGACGTAGGCGACGAGTTCTTCGAATTCGCGCCGGGTGAGCGTGTCCCCCCACGCGGGCATGCCCGGTTCGCCGTTCTTGATCGCGTAGCGGGCGCGGTCCGGGGTGATGTTGCCGTCGTGGTCGAGGTTGAAGCGGCGCCCGTTGGCTCTCGCGTCGGCGAGCGTGTGGCAGCCGGCGCATTGTTCGCGGAAGCGTTCGCGCGCGTACGTCCAGCGGTCTGTCGCGAGGTGCTGGACCTGCACCACGGTTCTCGCCGGCCCGTTCGCGGCGCCGCCGGAGTCCCCGCAGCCGGCCGCCAGTGCGACCGCGCCCACGGCGGCGACGAGGCATGCGAGCGACACGAGCGCACTGCGCCGCCACCGCCGAACGTCGATCCACTTCGCCATCCCGTCCCCCTTGCTTCCGATCGATCCCCCGTCGTCGGGCCGAAGCCGGCGCGGCGCAGGCAGGCGCGTCGCGTGACCTCGAAGCTCAGGATCTCAGCTTTTCCTGGACGGCGCAGGATCAACTGTTCTCACCCACTCGCGCCGCCTCCTCGGCGGGTCGCGGGACGAGCAGCAGCGAGCACGGCGCCTCGCGCACGAGCTCTTCGCCCGTGCTGCCGACGACGAGCCGCGACAACGGTCCCCAGCGGCGCGATCCGATCACGAGCAGGTCGGCGCTCTCGGCGGCCGCGGCGAGCTCCTCGGCCGGGTCGCCGACACGCAGCTCAGTCGTGAGTCCCGGCGCACGCTCGCCGATGTCGGCTAGCAGCTGCTCGGTCTGCTCGCGGTGGGCGCCGACGAGCTCGTCCCATTGCACGAGCTCGATCGCCATGCCGGCCGGCGCGACCGTCGCCGGCAGGCGGTCGTCGACGACCGCGACGGCCGTCAGCCGCGCCCCGGCGGCGTCCGCGATCGCGCGCGCCAGCGCGAGCGCCGCGCCCGACTCCTCCGAGCGGTCGACCCCGACGACGACGCAGCGCAGGGAGAACGGCGCTGCATGGATGCCGTGCGCCGCCAGCGCGACCGCACAGGCGGCGCCGTGGAGCGCCTGTCGGCCGGTGCGGCCAGCCCCGGCACGGCCCGCCGCGAGCTTGCGCGTCGAGCCGAGGACGAGCAGATCGGCGTGCTCGCGGGCGATCTCGCGGCACAGGGCACGTCCCGGGGAGAGGTCGGCCTTGACGTGCGTGCGGGCGTCGGGCGCAAGCTGCTGCCGTACCTCCAGCAGCACCTGCTCGACGTCGCGACCGAGGTGCAGATCGCGGCGCAGACCCGACGGGAACGGCAGCAGCGGATCGCTGCAGGCACCGACGAGCAGCATGTCCGGGTCGTCCGCGGCCGCGAGCGCGCGCCCCAGCACCACGGCGTCACGCGCGCTCCGCGTGCCGTCGACTCCCACCACGACCTTGTGCAACATCGGATCTCCTTCGGTCGTTCGAACGCGAGGCACGTCCGCGGCACCGAATCTACGGGCCGCTGCGGCTCTCCGACCTCCGTGGTTTGCCGCGAGCGGTGCGCGGCCAACGACGGATGCGCTCGCTCGCGAAGCGGTCCAAGATACGGTGCGTAGGATCGCTCCGGGGTTCGGCTCCCGCCTCTCCTCCCCCGGCGCACCGACACGCCGCCGTCGACGGCTCGCCGCCCCCCTCGGCCTCTGTCGTCGACGACGGCGCTGTCCGGCTTGCGTCGCGACGCCCGGCGCCGCAACCGGCTCATGCAGGGCCACGACGACGCTAGCGTCGAGTGAGATGCTCGCCGCTCCGCCGAGCCCCCGTCGCGCGACCGCCGCGGACGCCGCCGCCCTCACGCGCGCACTCGCGCGCGCGTTCCATGACGATCCCGTCGCATGCTGGGCCTGCCCGCCGGCGGCGGCGCGGCCACGCATGCTCGAGCGCTTCCACGGCGCGCGTCTGCGCCATCTGCTCGGCGACGACGAGGTGTGGACCGATCCCACGTGCTCCGCTGCCGCGCTGTGGGCGCCGCCGGAGCGCTGGCGCACGACGCTGCGCCAGGATCTCGAGCTCGCACGCGGCCTCGTCACGCCGCGCCTTCTGCGGCGCCTGCCGCTCGTCTCGCGCGGCCTGCTCGGCCTCGAGCGACGTCACCCGGCCACGCCGCCGCACTGGTATCTCGCGACCCTCGGGACGGCGCCCGAGGCGCAGGGCCGCGGGCTCGGCTCGTCGGTCCTCGCGCCGGTGCTGGCGCGCTGCGACGAGGACGGCGTCGGCGCTTACCTCGAGTCCTCGAAGGAGGAGAACCTCTCGTTCTACGCCCGTCACGGCTTCCGCGTCACGCACGAGCAGCGGCTGCCGCGCGGTCCGCGTGTGTGGCCGATGTGGCGCGAGCCGCGCTGACCGCGCGAGCGTCCAGCGCCGGAGCGCCGCTCACGGCCCCGGTGGCCGAAGGGGGTTACGGCAGCACCGGGGCCCGCAAGCGCCGCGCACGCGCTCCGCGGCCCGCAGTCGGACTCCGGCGAGGGCGCGTGCAGCGATGTCATCGCCGTACATCGTCTCGCCCTCAGTCGACCGATATCTAGTCTTACAGTGAAAGTTCAACCGGTTGAATGGCGCCTGCGGTTGCCTTAGGCTGGTCCTGGAAACGCAGGCGTTTCGGGGAGCGCAAGCCACGTGAAGGTCGGCACCAAGCATGCAGTCCTGGGGTTGCTCCTCGAACGGCCGAGCTACGGCTACGAGGTGCTCGTGCGCTTCCGCCGCGCGTTCGACGTCGCGCAGTGGGAGATCACGCCGCAGGGCCTCTACGCCTCGCTCGACCGGCTCGAGCGCGACGGGCTGATCGAGCCGGTCGAGGCGACCGCGCGCGACGCGAGCCGCCGTCAGCCGAAGACGCCCTACCGCGTGACGCCGACCGGCGCACGCGAGCTGCGCCGCTTCCTCGACGAGCCGATGAGCGCCGACCTCTCGCGCGCGGAGCTGCTCGTGCGCCTCCAGTGCGTCGCCGCGCGCGACGCGAGCGCGCTGCTGGAGATGCTCGACGGCCACGAGCAGGCGTGCCTCGACGAGCTCGGTCGGATCGGCGGCGACGCACCGAGCGCACATGCGACGACGAGCGACTCGCTCGTCGAGCGGCTCGCGCTGGAGGACCGGCGGCTCGGCATCCAGGCCCGGCTGATGTGGATCGACTACGCGCGCCAGGAGCTGCGCAAGGCCACCGGCGAGCGTCGTCGTGCGCGGGGGCGGGCGGAGACGCCGATCCGATGAGCCTGCTGGTTCTCGATCACGTGACGAAGGCCTACGTGCGCGGGCGCCGCGAGCTGTGGACGCTGCGCGACGTCTCGCTGGAGATCAGC